>Ga0126342_10012407_pt1 | contig 15201 bp, 13 predicted proteins | sample Cyp1metagenome_FD_92528 | JGI IMG/M metagenome (GOLD analysis project Ga0126342, IMG submission 92528) | Coral microbial communities from Lord Howe Island, Old Settlement Bay, Australia - Cyphastrea 1 metagenome | ecosystem: Host-associated > Invertebrates > Cnidaria > Coral ...
AAATGATCAATGTATATATATATATATATACATTATATATATATATAAATGATCAATGTATATATATATATATACATATATATATATATATGAAGGTTTCCTAAAATGGCGGATTCCTAAGTGGTCTTCCGATGATTTGGGGATTGTGCAAGGAGCCCAGCGCGGAGCTGCCAAAGTCAGCTCAAGGTGGGCAGCTGGGAACCCCTGTGTCCACCGATTTTCGCGGAGGAATATTCCGAACGAATCGCTTAGTAAATGCACATTGATGAAGAACCTATCTCTTCTTTTGAAGTTTCTTTTTCTATACCCATGACGGATCCATGGTGCTGCTATATATGGTAACATGGATCCCATCAATATACCCCCTTTATGTTAGTATATATACCATACATGATGGATCCTATGGGTATAGGTAAAGTCTTGGTGTTGGACACCCGATTGCCACCAGCCAGGTGCCGGTGCCAAGACGCGGGCGAACGCCCCGAGCCTTCCTCGAGTGGCTGAAGATTCACCTTTGAGTCCAAGTTTTGACTGAGCGGAGTTTTTCCCGTGCGGCGAGTTGTGCAAAGTTTTCACAGCGGGAAACTGGGGAAAACCGTTGGTATATTTTATGGCATATCCTGTGCTTAGCCATTTTTATGGGATATAATGTGCTTAGACATTTTTATGGGATATCCTGTGCTTAGCCATTTTTATGGGATATAATTTAATTAGACATGTGTATGGGATATACTGTGCTTAGCCATTTTTATGGGATATACTATGCTTAGACATTTTTATGGGATATAATTTAATTATATAGACTATTTTATGGGATATACTGTACTTAGACTATTATTTAATGAGATATACTGCACTTAGACAATTTTATTGGATATACTGTACTTAGTTTGTTTTATAAGATATACTCTACTGAGACTATTCTATGGGATATAACGTACTTATATAGACCTTTTTGTAAAATATACTTTTGTAAATATATATATATATTGCACTGAGACTATTTTATGGGATATACTGTACTTAGACTATGTCGTGGGATATACTTAGACGGCTCATTGGGGACGCAAGCCAACAAACATTGTAATGTAAACCAATAAATAAATAATGAATACTAGTGGGATGGGACTTGGAATATATATATATACTTTTATATACTGATGGATACTTGGACTATAACCTCGAGGAATACTGCAGGGGATAATCTGGGTAAACCTTGATACTCAGATTGCTATCCCAAAAATGATAGACACATCATGTATGGCTATAAAATGGTGGAATTTACTCTTCTATCTTTTTAGGGGTTACTATATAAATCATGGGGGGGGCCATGGACCATGGGTACTTTCGTACTGCCATTTAATTGCCATGGGTTGCCAGCGAATCTGAAAAAATGGCCTGGCTTGGTAAAACCAAGAAAGCTCACCATTCCAAAATAAAGTGTTGATAAAATTGGGCATACAACTATTTCCCATAGGATCCATATGGATCCATCATGTATGGTATATATGCTAACATTGGGGGTATATTGATGGTAAATGTTACCATATATAACATACATGGATCCTATGGGTGTATATATATATATATAAGTTAAGTGGCATGATAGTTGTTTCTTTTAATGACCTCCAATGGTTGGTTTCTGGGAATGAATGGTTAATTATTGCAACATTCGGTTTACGAGACTACTTTGATTGCCATACCAGGGGCGATTTCCAAGAGAGAACCATGTTTCATGTTTGATATTGTATGCTGAAGATGATACATGAAAGCAACAGAACAGACGTCATGCCACGCAGATGTAGATAGGCACAGCATGCAAAAGCATTTGAACAGTTTGCTCAACTGCTTTCGGAGAGACAACTTACATGTTTTCTACAACAAGGCACATGATCAAGAAACCCAATGATTGTCCTCACAATTTGTTCTGTTCTTGTTGAAGACACACTTTCGGCATGAATGGCTTAAACTGCTTAAACATGAACAGCCCCTGTGAGATTCGCACACATTAGATACATGTGTACCCTATGTAGTGCAATGTGATGATGAATCTTGACCCAGAGTTTCCAGTGAAGATGCCCAAAAAAAACAATCTTCTCACCGGCCAGAAGTTGCCGCTGGGAGCAGTCGGTGCCAATGTCTTGTTGAATCCAAAATGCAGATACAAAATGTCTCGCTGCGTCTCGATGCCGTGTCGCATTTTTTTGTTTTTGGAGTGGAAGTCTCTCTTGAGATGTTGGCGATGTCTTACCTTTTTCATGAATTTTCATGTGAAACCAGTGACCGGAAAATCCAGGGAACAAAGATAAAACTTCAGCTTGAGACTCCCAACACTGGGGATTTCCATCTTTCTATCGTCTCCCATCCCAAAGAAGACATCCCGCCGTGGCTTCGTCACATGTCAATTTTTGAGCCAAGTTTCATGACTGGTTGGTGGTTTGGAACCTTTTTTTATGTTTCCATATATTGGGAATAGTAACCCCAAGTGACGAATTCCATCATTTTTCAGAGGGGTGGCGAAAAACCACCAACATCCATGACATCCAAGACGACTTTGAGGATCCCCACAGCAAAATTCATCGCAAGTGATCATGAAAAACCCACCGTCGCAGGGGATCCCATCCACACAGGCAGATCCTGGAGTCGTTTACGTTGAGAGGAGCGGTGGAAGGAGTGGTGAAAGCAGTGGAGGCTGCAGGGCTTAGATCGGCTTAGTCTGTTGGTTATGGGTCAAAGCAACTGACTCCCGAAAGTCAATAGTAGCCATAGCCAATAGTTAATAGTTAACAATAGTTAATAGTTAATAAGAGTTAATAGTAGTAAATAATAATATAATAGTAGCAATACCCATGCTATTGGTTGTTAATAGCTAATACATTAGAACCATAATTCTTGACCAATTGTTTTTATGGTTTGATACGTTCAGAAGGACCAATCGTTTGTGGGTTAAGGAAGGGTACCCCTTTAGCAGACACTTTGCTTTGGATATTGTCTAAAACCATCTATGGTTTGATTGTTTTCTAAACATTTTCACATGTTTTTTTCATTTGAAATCATCTTAAGTCTTATCATTCCAGATTTATTGATAGTTGGATGTTAAGGGATGATAGTTAAGGCATAAATTTTGTCTATCTTTTCATCATTTGAAACCAGCCCTTTTTTATCACCATAGACAATATAGTTGAATCACCTTTTATATGATATTAATCAATATTAATCACCTGTTTATAGATGATAGCCCTATTGATAGTTAAATCACCATATCACCATTCTAAGACCATCTCTTTCTTACTCGTTTCCAAGTTGTGCCTTTGAACATTGCGAGACCGTTTTATTTTTTGTCAAAAAACCTAACACAAAACAACAACCAAAGGCGAAAAACATATGGTTGGTGGTTTGAAATAATGTTTATTCAAATTATTCTCCATCCTAGGGGTTTTGATCCCCATTGACTTTGAGTGAACCAGTGGGTGGATTGTTGCTACATCGACAGTTTTTTTTTGGTGGAAACGTTGGTTTCACGTTGTTTGTTAGATATTCATAGAAATGTCATGGTGTATGTATACCCCCGTGTTTATCACGTGTTACTATGTTTGCAGTTTTGTGTACTAATCTAGTTATAGACTAGTTCATTGGTGGAATCATATTAAATCCCACTAATTAGATCTAATTAGATTATAACCCACTATTGGTCGGCCAATATCACCAAGTAAGAAGTGTTCAAAACCCCTGTTGGTTGATGATTACAGTGGGGTATACAACCCAATATATTAGGGAATTATCATAATCCATGAACTGGGAAAGCTCTTCTTAATCGGCAACTAAAGGGACAACGTTGCGGGTTTTGAACCTGCAAAAACGGTTGTTTTGCCTATTTCTCTATCACTTTTGGAACTTTAAGATAATGAGTTGTTCTTGCATCACATCATGGTATGATAGTTCCCTGTCTCTTCTCTGTTCAAAAGCTGCAAAAGCTCATCCTAAAATGTCGATCGCTGCATCTCATCATGTGTATTGCTTTGTGTGCTTTATCAGCGCAGGATGTATTTTTTACCTCTTGCTTACCTGTTACCTATTTTTTCATTTATTGTCCATTTTTAGCCCCTCATGAACTTCACGTAAATTTGTAAAATCACTGGGTTATTTTAGAGTTTAAACATATTGAGTACCCCCAAAACAATCACTGATATTATGGGCTGAAACAACCATGAAATGATGGATACTTGGAGGGTTTTGTCAGAAACATCTTTGACACCTCATCCTAATTGAAGTTTCTACCTCTTTGGAGGTTCCTATACATACGTATCATATATATATAATATATGTATACATGTATATGGTCATCCTGAAGTAGATAGAATATGAAAAGTTCAAAGAATCACTACTAAAATTGCAATATAGTTGAACATTCTCTCTTCTATCTTCTTCAGGATGGTTGCCAGACCCTTGTGTTACCCATCATTTTAGTACTTTTAGATCATTTTTTTGTGGGTGTATTTAGAGGGTCCAGCTATATATATATCATGATAAATCAAGCTTTTTGGACTTGAATATACTACTAAATCACTATTAAATCATTCTATCCCGCTAAATAGCACCGCTAAATCACTATTAAATCACGATATCCCATTGAATCATCATGAAATCGCCGTTAAAGTTGGTTTGCACCCCATCACTATTAACCATAGATATGTGTGCATATACCATATATGTACATCTCTTCTCCAAGGGATAGACGGACCCATCAGGAGCACGCAGTGCACTGAAGATGATGAGTCGCCACTGTCCTTCATCGCCGATACGGTGCGGTATGACATCCTGTTGGGAAACACACTGCTGGTTGGTGGTGTGGAACATGTTGTTTTTTTTCCATAATATATGGGAATAATCATCCCAACTGACTCATATTTTCAGAGGGGTTGAACCCACCAACCAGTTTATATATGGTGGGATTGGTATAGGTATAATTGGGAATAGTCATCCCAACTGACGAACTCCATCATTTTTCAGAGGAGAGGAAACCACCAACTAGCATAGGTGTGGGTCAAAATAAAAGACCTGGGGGACCACAGATGTTAGTCCAATTATGTCCAATTGAGTATTCGTTCACAATCCAATTATTGGGGGCCCAATTTTGACCCATATCCAAATATTGTTGATACATTACATGTGAGCGATTCCACTAAAAATACTCGTGTTGATTGGTGATTAAAAAGACTTATACTAGCTGGTCCTTAGCAAAAATACCCGTTTTGATTGGTTACTATAGGGAATTATACTGGTGACTGGGGATTCTTGTAAGCTTTCTGTTAGGGACACTTGTCAACCAACTAGTATACTAGTACAATACGTGCTTAATGGCTCATGTGAATATAATGCATTTATATATATATATATATGATACATCGACTATATTTTACACATAGAGAGGGATCTTGAAAAAAACAAACATATATATATACAACACCTACTTTTGACATTTTTCAACATGCATACTGACAAGAGTTGTTGGTCAATTGTCAATATTTATGAATATATGTATCTATACATACTATAGACTCTAGATACTAAATATAGGGGAATGTCGAAACAGAGAAACAACACTGATGGATTGTTTAATAAACACACCATTACCATGATTAATATAATTCCCCATTTATCTTTATTTTTTTCTCTGTATCCACACCGACAGGTCAGCAACATTGCAGGGCATCGTGCCACTTGACGGAAATGGAAAGCCATGAAGAATAGGGCTAACGCTGATAAATGATGGCATATTTTGTGGGTTGTAATGGCAATTGGAATATATGACCAACTTGATCTGACATCTGGGTTTGTCTGAAAAAATGTATATCCATAATTGTGGCTGTTTTAATGGAGGCATTGTGTAAAAGATAACATGCACACACACCAAAAAAAAAAAAACATGATTTTGAGGCGCCCTATTTGCAGACAAAGCCATGTAGATGAATGGTATATCAATGGTTCATTTTATTCATGTTCTGAAAACTATGGGTTATTCTAAGATTCAATTCAATTGCTGATTTTTCTAGCCTGGATCGCAGCTTGTGACAAATTCAGGAGGGCAACCCCAGATTTCTGCCAGAGATTCTGGGTCCCAAAAAGCAGAGATTCAATCAGTCATGGCAGTCCCCATGTTTCTGGGAACTTCATCTATGGATGCTGTTAGAAAATGTCAGAAATTCCTGGGAATTTCGACATGTTCTCTTCACCGAAACGGGGACGGATGACCCATGATGACCCCGCGCATCTCCCTTCAACCGGTGCTTCAGGTTGTACCTGCACCATACGAGGGCGGCCCAAGCATGTATCACGACTGACCGAGCGAACACATGGAAAATCCATGGAAATCCATAAGGAGGGGCCCTGCTCCCGGAGTGCATAATTTTGCAACAAGGATATGACCTCAGTTATTTAGCTGAGTAAAGATACTACTTAATACTAGTTAGTAACAGTTAGTACTAGTACATGCATATAATAATTATAATTATCATTATATAAATAGAAAACTTAGGGGAATGGGGATGTTAGGGCTATAGTTTAGACCCCAACTTCCAAGGATGATGGTTTGATCCCAGCAAATGGAAAGATGGTTGCAGTTGATACTTTTAAGATGGATTGAAATCACCAACCAGTGATGTAATGGTGATATTTTTTTGAGGAACCTTTGGATTCAAGCACTGGTCAACTCTTTTTTTCTTGCCGGTGAAGGATCTCAGGGTTTGCAAACATGACATTGCTGATCATCGAGGGAAAAACTGTAGGATTCTGCACCACCAAGTCAGATGAAATTGCTGATGTGATTGAGGTGAAAACATCAAGTCAAATCAAGTAAATCGAGTACATTCATGTCTGACATATGAAGAGATCACATGTTCAGAGAAACATATTCTGGTTGGTGGTTTCAAACATGTTTTATTTTCCATTTCATATATGGGATAATCCCAACCCCATTGACGAACTCATATTTTTCAAGACGGTTATTGCACCACCAAACAGTTTGTGCTTTCAGATATTGGGGAACGTTCCATCCAGTGTGGGATCTACCACCCCCTTCTGTGATTTTTTTTGGGACTCCCAAGTAGATATCAAGCACCGAACACCTGGACAGTTTCATAGGAGGATTCCTGTAAGAAATTGCAGTTTTGTGATCGAAATGAATCCTTTCTGATTGCATAATTGCTGCAATTTAGACAGATTCATGACAAACCATGGAATCATACTTCTCATAGAAGGGGACAGCGGCTCGGATGCTAATGTACAGTTGTCCTGGGTGAATTGCTGGATCTCTTCACTAAAAGGAACCAAAACATGGCATGAAGGGGGGGAGGAATCACCTATAAACCCTTATTATCCCCATGAAAAAAGAAGTGGTAAAAGCACTAGAATTATAGGGTAACAATGGGTAACAGGGTAACGCCAATCTCGATGGGTACTTAAAGGGTCCTGGTAATTCATATCAATTCGTTTGGAAGTGTTTGAGTTTGAGACCCATCTTTTCCCTACAGTCGTTCCCAGGCTGCCACATGTTAAGATTTAGCCCGTAGTGTAGCGAACAGAAGGGATCTGGTTTCACGTGCTTGGTTTAGGGAGTTAATCCGATTCCCAGAGGTACAAGGCCACAGAGGGCCTTGAAATTTCGGCGGAAAGATGATGATGCAGCTGCTAGAGATGCTGACATCTACTGACTGGAGCCTCTTTAAAGGCAGAACGAAACTCTTAGCTCAGCCTCCAGTAATTCTATTTGGCAAGTGAATGAATGACCCATTTGAAGGTGATCATGCTATATTTATCTATATTTCATTTTTAAAAAAATGGGATCTCCACATTGCCATGTGAAATTGCCAAAGAGTAATCAGTTTAGTTTTGTCACATCGTTTTGCTTTGAAACTGCACCGCCGGCCTCATTCTTTTTTCATCTCTCTGGGTCTGGGCGCCATTTTCTAGGCCGCCTTTGGCCATTCCCGCGGTACTCCGCGTCCGTCGTGGGGTCAACGAAGTGACGGCCATCGCCATGGCCGTGGCGTGGTTCAGAGGCTGCATCCTCTTGGTGCTGAGCGCTGCCTTGAAAACCAAGGACACCAGGTGACGGCCGCGAAGAACGGTTGATGTTTTTGACGGCCCCAAAAAGATGTCGAAAAAATTAAGCCTCCATTTTTGAAAACATATTGGTGAATCAATGTAAAAAAAAAAAATGTCTATCTTTTTGGAGGTTACCATAAGTCCACTGCACTGCAGCTGGATTTTTTGTCTGCTTCTTTTGTACGCCAAGATAGGGCGGATTCACCTGGAAGTGGACCTCTAAACGGATGACTTCGATGATTTTCTGCTGGACAAATGGGGAACATAAACAGAACTTCCACCTTTTTGGCCATGATTTCAGTGCAAAGATGTGCAGTGTTCTGTTTGGATCTTGTAGCGGAACCAGGATCGCATGCAGGTGGTTGTATCATGCCATATCCCAGAGTTTTTGTTTTTTTCACCTGCCAGGGGCGATTGCAAGATCTTTGCCATGTGGGACTATCATCCGAACAAGGTGCGGAGTGCGGAGTGATGCGGAGTGCGGAGAGCTGGTTGCTTGTCCGGTCCTCCGAAAAAAGAAACACAACTGGTTTTGGTCTAGTCATCCCAGAGTCATCCTCCCACCATACGTACAGTATACATTGATATATCGTCACCTAGCACTTTTTTTCTGCTCATAGCAGTTTTCGCTTGGATTTACGCTCTTTCTGACTTTTTATGCTCACTTGACCTAGAAAACGCGCATTTGTTTCTTGATGGACGGGTATTTACGCTTTTTTCCCGGGTATTTACGCTTATTTCCCGGGAAACTACGCTCATTTTGGCTTCAAAATGCACAAAGCGCAAAAATGCCAAAAGTGGTGCAATTACGCTCATGTGGCGAAAAAGAGCTCAGAAAGCAGAAATCTCTCAAATGAGCATTTATTTGTGTTTTTTCGAGGATACAGGTATATATACTGTATAGAATGTATGCAAAATATAAACATATATATTTATATATTATATTTATATATTATATTTGTATATGATACAAGTATGTTGACAATAGATGTGCCTAAAACCAGTTTCGACATGGCTTGATCATGGCCTTTTTTTCGAGATCGTGGCTTTGGAGGTTCCGTTCTTCATCCAGAAGGACCTGGAGTCATGGGACAAACACTCTCATGGTCGTTGTGGTAGCCCCGTACCTGTGGTCGCTGAGAGTTGGTGGGTTGGTTGTCCTTGAAGACTTGGGGGCTGGCTTTTTTTCGAAAAAGGGGGGATTCTTAAGATCCGGGCACCCAAAGCATCAACAAATCCTTTTGCCATACCTAAAGATGACGGGCCCCCCCCATTCTTGAGATATTAATATACCATCTGGTTATTTAACATAGCCATGGAAAATCCCTTATAAATGGAGGTTTCTAGCTGGGAAAATCATCTATAAATGGGCCATTTTCCATGGCTATGTTAAATAACCAGATGGTACCACCAAACGAAAATGGAATACCCAAATGACCCACAACCAACTTCACCCAAGAGGGTCCCTAGAGGCACCCCCCATGTGAAAAATTTGGTGGTCCAATCCCCGTTGAAGGTTACAGGCTGCCATGTTTGATGTGTTTCAATCCCTTTTTTTTTGGGTAAAATCCTATGTTTGTTGCTGTTGAAAAAGCCCTGTTGGTTGAAGTTTACCCTCTGGTAAACTAACAGTTTGCTATTGAAAATAGCCATTTATCATTTGTAGTTGATTTGCCCATTAAAAATCGTGTTTTTTCCATAGTTTTTTTGTATGTTTACCAGAGGGTAAGGCCAATCTTTTGATGGTAGACCTCCGGTGTGAGGTGCTGATCAACAACACCAACATCAAGGACTACATCCCCGATCTGCCAGCTGAGTATTTCAGGTCAGGAATCCCAAACAAGGGCCTGGGGCCACCTTTTTGGTGGGGGAAGTCTCAAGGTGTCAGGGACAAAATGGAAGCCTTGGATTCAAAGAATCTTCAGATAACTTCATGTTTTTGCAAGCTATAGAAGCAGATTACAGCAGATTTGAGAATAAATGCAGCTTGAAGGCCTTGATGAACTTTTTCGAACGGTCCGAGAATGGGATTCAAGATTTCTTCCCATTGTGTTTCACAGATGATAGGCGCCTCATTTACGGTTGATCCCTGATTTTCTTCCTATCCGCCTCGCCTCCTGTAATTGCCAAGTTCACTAGTGAAGAGTGAAGAGAAAAGACTAAAAAATAATGTACATCAAAATCCCAGATCATCCATGTTTGAGATGATCATAAAATCGATACAACATATATCTAAAGAAGAACACACAACAAAAAAAACATAGATCATGATCAATATTTGCATACCTGATCATACCTGTTAACATCTCTTGATGATACTTGGAACATGTTATACCTATAACTACAGTATCCATGGGGTGAACCCATCGGCTTTTTTAAGGCTCCCGGATCACGGAGCACGCTCAGATGTGATTCGATATGCCTTGATCTATCACCACGGCGGTGCGGGGCTTTATGGGGTTTAGGGTTCACAAATGCTGAATCTGGTTGGTGGTTTGGAACATGATTTTTATATATTTTTATGACTTTCCATATATTGGGAATGTCATCATCCCAACTGACGAACTCCATCATTTTTCAGAGGTCAAACCACCAACCAGTGAATTGAAGCAGTCAAAATGTGGTTCGGATTCTACCCTGAAATTCAGCATAGCTATGAACATTTACCATAGCTATGGAACATGGTTATGAATAAATCGGAAGGTTCCCACTTAATGCTTGAATTACCATTTTCCCTGTGGCTATTTAACATAGCTATGGAAAATGGCCCATTTACAGATGATTTTCCCAGCTATAAACCTCCATTCATAATGGATTTTCCATAGCTATGTTCAATAACCAGATGGTATGAGTTAACGATGAAATGTGATAGTGAAATCGATTTCATGTATGGATTGATTTCAGGGAAACTCTGCGGTTGAAACCATGAGCATTCAATCATGTTTTGGGTGGGTCCTGAAGATTGTCCCATCTTCGAATTCTGGGACGTTGTTACTGCGGTTTTTCAATTGGCGAACATGCTACGGACATCATTGACCTGAGAATTCCTGGGATGTATCAGAAGTGGAGTGTCAAGTGATTGGGTAAGAGTGGATGTTGTCAATGATGGTTAATAATGGTTTTAACACATGATTATTGTGGTTGATGATGGTTGGTGTGAAGATAACACTTTGATGATGGTGATGATGATGATGATGCTGCTGCTGGTGGTGGTGGTGGTGGTTTGATGATTTTATTTGGTTTTATCTGACTTTATCTGATTTTATGATATCACATTTCATGCATTGATGATGAGAATTAGTCATGATAGGTGTAGTTGACTGTTAATAAATACATGATATACACTGTTGGCTTTATTCATACCAACAGTGCTGGTTAGGGATGGTTAAGGTAATGATTATGAACAATATAGTTTGATGGTTATGTTTTGATGACATGTTCATTAACATTAGCGATGGTTATATGTTATGACATGCCAGGTGTTAACAGCCGGCTTTTTTGCGGCGTTCTATTTATTTTATTTGCAGGTATCTACATGGATACAGACATTCTGATCTTGAAGGATCTCAATGAGGTTCTGGTGACTTGGCGACGTCCGACAGTGAAATAGTATGTTTCTAGACATGGACACGAATGGATTGATAACTACAACATAGCACGTAGGTACCTCTTACTGTAATATTTGTATATTATATACCCATAGGATCCATGTATGTTATATATGGTAACATTTACCATCAATATACCCCAAATGTTAGCATATATACCATACATGGATCCTATGGGATATACACACTATTTCTAAACACTAGACTGAGTTGGAAATGGTGGGACTTCGTATAACTGTATAACCATCAAAACTCATGATACTGGCCAATAAACCTGAGCCTTAAATTTGGCTCAAATGCAAAGTCTTTGATGAAATGCTGGGTCCACCCCGGTAGTGTTTCCGTTTAAGGCTCAGAAAGCAGCATCAGGCATACAACACGAGCTGGTTTGGGCCACAGATTGAAGCCCTGAAACCATCCCATGTTGCGCGACACTCAAGGGCTTCACGCACAATAGTCAACATTGTTTAGCACTTTTTTCAGTTTCCATTCCTTTTTTTTTCGTTTGAGAATCTATACCCAATCTTGGCTTCCATTCCCTTGTTTCGTTTGATCATAGGTTCCCGATCTTTACACTGCGCGGGGTTCGAAAAATCCCCAGGACAAAGTCACAGTGGGAGACTACGACCTGATTTCCTATGCGCGGAACAAGAACTGCAAAGCCTTCAGTAGCAACTTCTTGGCAGGGCGAAAGTGCCTCGACTGATGAGAAGAATGATGGCAATATGATTAGGAATGATGGTTAGTAACGATTAGTTTTTGATATTGGTTGATGATGATGCTGATGATGATGCTGATAATGATGATGATGATGATGAGGATGAGGATGAGGAGGAGGAGGAGGATAAGGAGGAGGAGGAGGACATGTTGATGATTATTACGTATAAGAATTTGATAATGAGTTGATGATTGTTACTACTACCAGCTTTATTTGATTATAGTACTACTGAATTTCATTGAATACGTTATATACTTATTATGTTGGTAATTTTATCAGGAATGATATTCTTATTGTTTTTTGTCATCTTAATGATGTGGGTGTGTATATCAGAATGATGGTCAGTGGAGGAACCGCCCCAAAAACTCGTAGCTTTGGTTTGAGAAATACACCTAAATTGTTCTAAATGATTTACCTATAGCTAACGAGGGAATCAGCCATTTTATGTTATTTTAGAGAGTCATGCGTCATCTCCAAGGAATCTCATCTTATTGATGTTTTTTCTAACCTCACCAGCGCTCCAGTTTTATGTTTGATTAAAAATCAATCCCAGCTCAAACAGGGTTTGGGCCCAAAATTGGATGAATCGCATTGAATCGCTGTATATACAGTATACATCACTATACTAAGATATACTAATTAAGTAATGCTTAAATTACATAAGTATCTCATAGATGAAGTTGAATGGTTTAACTTGACCTGTATCACCCACATGACCTGCATCTTCCAGGCTTTCCTTTCCACTCAAACTGGATGATCCCGAAGGTTCCAATGCATATTGTACCTTGCACCTATAGAGGGTTGTCCCACTAAGCCCTAAAAAATGGGATGATCATCCCAATTGATGAGCTTTTTTGTTCTATATGTGCATTCAAAGCCCCAAAAAATCAGTTCGTAACTGGTTTGAAACTACACCAAGCAGATATAGTACCGGTTTGTTGAAACAACCCTTCAGAAACCGCTTGAAAGAAAATCAGGAAAAGCCACTTCATGAAGGCTGTCTGGGAGGCGCAGAAAGAAGCTCTGCGGTCACACTGCGAAGATGTGAGCCCGGACAACCACGTGTGCTGCCCAAATGATCCTAAGAAGAGGTGCGAAATCGGCACTGGGATGGCCCGTTTTGCTGGGCACTTTTTCTTTGGGATGATGTGGGATGAACAGCCATGGTGCCCCACATTCTTCCGACCCATTGCTGCTGGAAAAACGAATTTAAAACCTGGCAATTGTTGAGCCTTAAAGCCAGTCAGCGAAAGTGCCCCATCGCACCATCCATCCCTATGATCGGCACCATGGTAACTATGGAAATTTTATCCATCGTTTTATCATGTCTAATCCTCAAAAAGACACTTATATAACTTCCTCACGACCTCACTGCGACATCCACTCCACTCTACCCAGAATTCACCGTTTCCCCCGAATCGTTTTTAACATCGTCGTTTCCCACGAAGCGTGGCCACTGCGTGGCCACTGTTGGACGCCCCAGGTGTCACGTGCACTGAGGCGGTGCCGGAGAGATGGTTTCCCACCCCGTCTTCGATCGCCTGGCTCCGGAGATGAAGAGCTTCTGCTTCGCCGAGGAGGACGGCGAAGGGGTCGGCTACCGGTTGACCCTCCGTTGAACCGTAAAAAGGGTGGGTTGACCCCGTGAAAACCTATAGTTGTAGTACTTTTTGCATACTTGTACCATTTGGGTATTTGGAGTATACCTGTTTGGTGCCTCAGATAATCTGCAACAGAATGAATGGTGTTCTTTTGCAAGAGTTCAATGGTGAAGAATGGTCGTTTCATCATGAAATTTGGTGACTTCACAAAGACAATGATGGTATCGGAATACATATATATATATAATGATGTATAATAGGGATATGATGGGATATCATGAGAAATAGTCAACAGTTTTTAAGTAAGTGGTGGTACCAATGCACAGTAGCAAACCATCACTTTTTGGGGCTTACCGCCCATATTCAATGCACCATGGTTTGTTAATCCGGGGCTGACATTAAGTGGTACATTGATACAATGAGTAGTATCTGGCACACATCGAGGAAATCAATGATTAGTCTTTCAGTTATTGTTCCTTACATTAGATCGGATAGTATATATGAACCATATGCATTAGTAACCAGCAATAGATATTATTATTATTATCATTTTTATTATGATTATCATTATTATTATTACTATTTTTATTATTATTATCATCATCATTATTATTTTTTTACTATTATTATATATTAGCCATTAGTAACCACCATTAGTAACCAGCAAAACTCGCAAACCATTGATCTAACTGTCGCCAGGATGGCGAATCCTTCGCACCTGAAGGCGATTTTTTGCGGGGCGGGGATTCAGGGATTCAGGGAAGCATCCCCAAAAAAAAACACACAATGGTTAATAGTGGTTGAAACCATAGGAAAACCATAGGAAAACCATAGGAAAATGGTGGTTTAAATGGGATTTAATGGGATATTAATGGAAACTACCCTCTGGTAATTTAACATAGCTATTGAAAATGACCATGTTTTAATGGGAAAATCAACTATGTCTATGGTCATTTTCAATAGCAAACTGTTAAATTACCAGAGGGTACACGTTTGAGCTTGAGGAAATGTGGAAAAAATACCCAAATAAAATGGAAACTGGATTGTTTTTTTTGTGAATTTCGAAAACACAACTGGTTGTTTGCACTTTTGACATCTTATTTGTCTTAACAAGCCAACATGGCCATGGAAAATCCTCAGGAAAAAAATGACGATTATCCCATTTAAATGG
>Ga0126342_10012408_pt1 | contig 15201 bp, 12 predicted proteins | sample Cyp1metagenome_FD_92528 | JGI IMG/M metagenome (GOLD analysis project Ga0126342, IMG submission 92528) | Coral microbial communities from Lord Howe Island, Old Settlement Bay, Australia - Cyphastrea 1 metagenome | ecosystem: Host-associated > Invertebrates > Cnidaria > Coral ...
ATACAAGATACCATAACATAAAAATACATTACATTACACTGCTTTTTATTTCATTACATGAAACATTACATTACATGATGCATACCCTTGTTGGGGTTTGATGCCATTGTATTTTCAGTACTGTCAGAAGTGATGAGATGAAGATCTGAAAAGGTTGCCGCGCTTTTACATCTATACTAGTTCTGAGGCAGGCATGGCTGCTAAGGTCTAAATGTTGCAATGTTTGAAATACATGCAGATACTCTCGACAGGCTTAGCTGCTAGGTTGGAATCACACACACAAACCACACATCACTGTATTTAGATGTATTTAGTTGTTTCTTCAATGAGTCCTGAAATTTCTGCAGTACATATTATTCGATTAAAACCTATTGTTTTTGGATGTGATGTGTTGGGACCCGCTCCGCAGTATGTAGCAATGTAGATTGACACCAGGATTCATCCCCATGAACTACAAGTTGCGGAATTCAAAGTTGCCGTAACCATCAGGTACCATCAAAAAATGAACAATTTTCCAGCTATAGATGATTGTCCCAGCTAAATAATGCTAACTGCATCTTAAAACCTCCATTGATCATTTATCATGGATTTTCCAGACAGCCATGGTTGATTTTCCACCGCTTCCTTCAGGTTGCTTGGTTTTCCTGACCAAGGCGGCTCGATGTGCCGAGATTCAGCTGAGGATGTGGGAAAGCCAACGATTTGTAGAGAAACTAGGGGTTTTCCACGTGGATGTTAGTTTACCTTAGAGATCCTTAGGGTACCAACCGTGTCTCCGTGTCTCCTACTTTTGCGGCCACCATGGCGTATTTTCCGGTCAGCCATATTTAGACCTTTGTTTTGGCCTGGATGATTTGTAGAGTTCAGTGTCCTTGGATCAACCCGTCCTCCCGTTTTCGTTTCAGTTGGTAAAGAAAAACATCAAAGGGAATTATAACTGAGATTTTATCGCAATTATCAGTATCTAATTTCTCTTTTCCACATTTTTTTAATATCCTATATGGGACCCCAAAATGAAGAGATCCACAAGTAAACCACCGGGTATACTACAGGGGGCATTTGTTGTGGGGATTGGGTTACGAAATAAGTTGCTGTGATTTTGGACCAGCATGAACCACTTATAGTGTGTTTTTCAATATTCTGGACTGGTGGCCATGGATCCGTTAGGCTTTGTGAATCCTGGCATGGACTTCAATGGAGGTTCCTCACAAGGCCCCTTGTCTTTTCCGGAGACGCCCATGGAAATGCCAGACTCCCGATGAGAAGATTGTGATATACTATTGAAAGTGATGGTAAATTCTGGATAACTCGTTTTTGGGACTGTGGTTGGAATAATCGGACCCAGTCGCTGCTGACTTGCTGATTTTTTGGTCATCATCTAGTGAGGGCGAGGATTTGGGATGTCATGCTTTGTTTAACATGTGAATCCTTGATGAAAACCTTGGTGCAAGTAAGCAGAATGCTCTTGAATTTGTGTTTACCTGTTTTTTTTGGGTGGTATAATAGTAATTAGTTACAGTATACATGTTTGATCATGCAAATAAGTTGCACATGTACTGTATATGTGATGTCACGTGCACCGGTTGGACATCGCATCCCCCGGCGCATCCACAGGGCTCCCATTGGACCGGCGTTTGCACAGCAAGGGCGCGGCGAAGACCTGGGAAGCGCCTGAGGAGCTCGAAGCAGGCGCCGGAATCGCCATGAAAAGCCATGGATTTAGGAAGCCATGGCATCGCCATGGATATCATATATAATCCCTTTCTGTTTTTTTTGGATATCAAAAAAAAAGCGCCAATCAAAAAATATCAAAAACACGGTGGATGTAGGGATGAGACCAGATATTTTGGGACTATTTGGGGAATACATGTGTTCTTTCCCATGTCGTTTTCGATTTTGTGGGGGTTCTGTAAGCTTGAATGAGCTTCATAAGTGGGTCCAAATTTCTTTTGGGTTGGTCCAAGGATGGGATTATCCACAACGGAAATATGATTGGATAAATAGTTTTGTTTCATGTCTGTTCATTTCTTAAGAACGGGATTATTACCACAAAATGATGAATACATATTTGTTGCGGTGGGCGGCTCGATCTCAGGAATTACGGATGATCATCACCCAGCCAACATATGACATATGGGAAACTTGCAGAAAAATTGCAGTACTGCAGTACCATATGTGGATGGTAAAAGCAAAACATCGTTCCTCGTAGATTTTTGTGTGTAGATGATCGTTCCAGTAGTTCCAGTCGGTATGCTTCAGCCCGACACATGACAATTTTGAGCATTGGTCGTCAGGATATTTGTCGACCACTTGCTAAATGGGATGCACCATTAGGTTCTAACTACGTATAATTATGTCATATTACGTCTATGGGTGATATAACATAGGGTATTGGTCAGACCTCTTTCTCTCCCTATATATATATATATACACTGCAAATAGACAAGTCTACCAGTCTACCATCAAATAACTATAACTCCGATTTCTTTGAAATGGGTTTGTCTAAAATTTGGGTACCTCTAATTCCAATGGGTTAATTTTCCCCATTTAAATTTAACATTGGAGGATAGACACCATTATCAGACGAACCCAAGTATGATTATCTTCCAATAAACTAACATAGACAAGAAAACCCACCATGTGCAGATCATTTTCGAAGGGAAACTATGGGTTTTCCATATCTAAACGTATATCCTATTGGGTCCTTTAAGCCCCACCGTCAGGCCACCTCTCCGATAAGGGTTTGTCGGAGCGTGCCATCGTCGAGCGGCGGCCCTCCCTGAATCAGTCCCTGCGCAGCGATCGGCGACCCAGCGGCTCCTACAGGCGACCCAAGCTGGGCCCTGGAATTCCTTGGGAAGTCAGTGATTTAATGTCAACCCTGGATTAAGAAAACCCCAAACGGTTGTTTAATTGGGAGGGTACCATGTAAGTATTAGATTATGACTATTGGAGGAATACCCCTAATTAAAAAAACATGGTTGATTAATCCGGGGTTGACATTACCCGTATCTTTTTCACACTTTGCGTACATACTTTTTGATGGCATATTGAGTTGTTCATGATCTAGCTCTTAAAAGCGGTGATTTTCCAGAGCAACCTGGATTGTACCAGAGGGTGAACGTATCTATCATGAGAATTGCCAAATCTCCTCTTCCTTTTCCTCTTCCTCTTCCTTTTTCTCTTTCTCTTTCTCTTTCTCTTTCTCTCTTTCCCTTTCTCTTTTTCTTTCTCTTTCTCTTATTACATATTTTAAATTAAAAAACATATATAAGGTGGAACAGGTAACGCAATCAACATGCAACAAGTTACTACAAGTACTACAATATACAAGTTCATCAGCAAACAAAACAAAGATTTCAATTGTCGCCAATTGAAATCCTTACTTAAATGCGGGATCGTATTTTTTTCTGGGGAGGAGTTTTTTGACACCCAACGTTAAAGAGGGTATAGCTATTGTTTGAGGGGGGAGGCCCTACAGAAATCAGGACGAAACATTACATATTTCTATTTGCCATACATATATCTGGGTTTGGGTTCCAGGTTTGGTTCCAAGTTTTGCCAAACATTACATACATTACATAATGTTCCCATCGTTTGAGATTTTCACAGCTCGCCAGGAGTTGGTCCCAGGTCTTCACGTCTCAAGGCTATGACTCGGAGGCGAATGCTTCTGTGGTGGCTCCTCGGCTGCGCTGGGCTATGGCATATCGCCCATGGTAAACGGCACTTGGGGATGGTGCAACCCATGGTGAAAGCCATGGTAAAATTGAGGATGGTGGATATTCATATTGCTTTATAAAAACATTATACATCATCATACCCTTTAAAGTAATCAAACATGATTTTCTTGAAATTCAATTAATTCTATAAATGTATATAGTATATAGCTCAAGGATTTTCACAGCTTGAAATATCCATTTAGGGCAGGGATTTTCCAGCAAAACACCTTTGAGTACCGGAGGGTAGATGGACCGGATGGAACTGACATGATACATGGAATGGATGGAATGGATAAATCGATTGATCGATTGGTTTCTATCTTTGATGTGGCGATGTCATTCCCATTCCGATTTTTAATTTGTGAGTTGAGACCAGCAACCAATGATGGGGGCTGGGCAATTCATCAGTTGTCTCGGCCATGTTGAATCTCCCAGGATGTTTTGCAGACTTGTGCAGCGCGTATCTGCAACAGCAGATCTCCACAAAAACTTTTCTTTGGGACTTTTGTCCTTCACATAGATCCTGGCATTTCAGAAAACAAGCAGCATTTCCTCAGTAGTTGACGATCAATCACTATATCGCTGGTTCGAACCCAACCAAACCAGCTAAACCAACTTAACCATCTATATAAACCCATCTAAACCCGTTGTGTTTATTATATATGATTAAACTTGATTAAACCATGATAACCCCGAGAAACTCCGAGTGACCAACTCTGACTCCGAGTGACTCAGGAGCCCCAAGCGCCCAACCTAGCGCAGCTGCGACAACTGACGCGAACGTTGACCCGACACAGTTTTGAGTCGGAGATGAAACGGTGCCTTGACCGCGCTAAAGCGCGACATGTCACCATGGAATTGCGCACTTGGAAATTCGAAATCCTATAAAATAGACTAAATAGTTTATATGGATTATATATATATATGATGGATTGATGCTATATGCATTATATATTTATATATATGGATCATATATTATATATGGATTATATGATGGATTGATGCTGATTGGTGGGGTATGGTGCTTTTACTTTGGAGGAACCAACCTATAGGGGACGTTGCTCAGTGAACCTCTAAGGAGTAAGAGCCTCCGGAGCGGAAGGAGCGCCAGGCCGGGGACTCCGGAACCGGTGGACGTAATGTGGGTAAAACGCGTCAAACCAGGCCATAAACCACCCATTTTCCTGGGAATGGTAACCATAACACCTATAAATTTATGGTGATTTGGTGGGGGATCGTGCAGATGACATTGTTTTACCCACATTATAGGGAATCACCACAGAAATGCCAGGGAAACGAGGCAAAATTTGGGTCTTACGTGGTCTTGCCATGGAAAAACCATGATTTAGCCGGCAAACCATGGCAACTATGGGGAAAAGAACGCAATTCAAAGATGGAACCAATACTTTTTTTCGGCCAAACGGCCATGTCGAAAATGAATTCCCAGACCCAATTTTCGTGGTGCCATGTTGTAGCATGTTGGGCAGTTCAATTGCAATTCACATCAATTCGTGTAGGAAACCCAACAATGAATTCCCCAAAATCACCATAAAAAGGTGCTATACATATCTATAAATCATCCCAAATTGTTGGTTTATTATTGGGTAATTAATCCATGACATTCCATTTGATTTTGCCGGTTTCTTTGAATCTATGGCACCATGCGAAATGTACGGCTGCCTCGGCTAAGCTAAGGCAGCCCTTCTGAAAAACGTCAGGGTGAATTTCCACGGCAAAAAGCAACTACAGAAACCCAAGTCGGTTTCCATTTGTTGATTCATATTGATTCAATATTCATATTAAACCATGACTTTCCAAATTGTTTTCCGACTTGAATGCATGATTGGTTTTCTTCAAACATGGCTTGTCAGATTTGTCAGATATTGATTGTATTTATGGTATGTTTGTGTGTTTTTGTTTAAGTATACCTTGAAACCGTTTGCAGGTTTGCATCGACGGAGCAGGAGCGCTTGCAGTTCCTTTGAACAAAGAGGATGGGCTGAAGAGCATCAGCCCCCAAATGGCGAGTTTATTTGGGATTATATAAGGGTGGTTTAATGTTATTTAAGCAAGAAAAATGGTGACTTAATAGGATCTAATTAATAGTGTTTTTTAACGGAATATGTATGATATATATATATATATGTCTACACACATGGCTATGAAGAATCACTATATGTTTAATAGGTAAATCATCGAAGTCAATGGACCTTGAGCCAGTTGAGCCCCAGTGTCGCTTGATCGATAGAATTAGATGGATAGGTAGATAGAGAGGTAGATAGGCAGAGAGATAGATAAATAAAACACTCGCTATATATTTATGTAGTTTATGTAGTTTATGTATTTCATTTATTTATTTATTTATTTATTGATTTTTGGCCCTAACATTGCAGCGCCTTGCCACGCATCCCCAGGTTCATGATCATGCGCGCAGAGAAGACCAGGAAAATGGAGAAACGCCACAAAAGCTTTGTGCCTCGGGATGGATCCGAGACGGACAACATAGCAATTTCTATGGGTACTTGACGGGTACTTGACGGGTACTTGACGGGTACTTGACGGGTACTTGACGGGTACTTGGAGTCTAGCTCTGGCATGGCAAATTGAAAGCTGCTTGACGTTTCTTTTTAATTTTTTTTTTTGGGGGGGTTTTCTTAGGATTTATGGGGATACCATCGTGGAGACCTGGATTGGGATCCCACGCATCATTGACAGGGGCTTTAACCACGAATCATATGGGGTTGGTTGAGTTGATGAACGTAGCGGTTTATGTTACCAAACATTTTTGTGACTACTCATGAGCTTGGAATCTTCACAAGCCAACAACCACAACGGATCTTTTTAGACGGGTTTCCTTAGAGTCAATTTAGTTGGATGTGACTAGCGGGTTCAAACTTCCAATTCATTTTGGGATGAACTTGAGATTTTCTTCCCAAGTCATTCTCATTCCAACCGAAGTTCTTCATGAAAACAATTGAAAACACCATGGTTTATCATCCAAGGATATCCAAGGTAAGGGCAATACGAGGATGAATCAATATCTATGGAAGCATCGCAATCACCGATAACACTTTGCTATTTGACTGTACCAACAAATTCTTGATCCATTTGTTCCAGAAATACTTATGGAATGATGGGACCCCCGCTCCTGTAGGCTTCCCTCATTCTATCGGGGTGTTCTATGGGAGTAAGGGTCCCAGAACTCATTGGGAGTCCCATCAAGGGCCCGGTATAAATTCCATCAATTCTTTGTGGTACCCATGTATTGGACATTTTCAAGTGACAAGCTGGTTGAATACAACTGGCTAGCTAAGTGGTTGTTTTCCATCCTCACCTGGGTTATTTTGGGATGCCATATTCGCAAGTTTTTGTTCACCACACAATTCTGTGGAAGCCTGATTGGGATACGATGCTGACGATGGGCTTCACCCGATAGATGATTAGATCTTCTGGAATTTGACCCGTGTGTATATACATGAAAACATTCAATAACATGTGACCCCCGCGCTTATATATTGGAGTCGATCTAAAGGTCCTACTGTAGGGATTCTTTCTTAGGCCTCCGATGTTACAACATGGGCCCCTGCGGAAGTTGTTTTCTGAGTTTGACAGAGTTTTTTTCTTGGCCAAAGAGTTGAAAGATGTTTCCTCTCAGAAACCGGTGAAAAGATGTGGAAGGTACATTTTACTAATCCCATCTCCTTTTTTTAATGCCCCCGAAACGATCCCAAATATGTTAAACCATTGTTTCTTGTGGGTGCTTCACATTAGGGGATGGGAGTATTCATTTGCAGTGGCTTCGTTCTTCCTTCAATTCCTTCATAACTCAGAACGGCCAAAACATGCCAAAACCGAGGTGATCAATCCAGATACCACTTACCAAATCGCATGGCAAATTCTCACCTCCGCTTGTATGGCCTTTGTGGCCATTGTAACGCCCATTCAGGTGCTGTGGATCATGTGGATTGGGAAAATCAGGGAGTAGCTCTTTGTATGTAGTTTTTAGTTTAAAGTCAGTGTTGTTTTTCTTCATGTAGTAGGACCTAAAAAGGTATATGGATGTATATGGTATGTAAATGTATGTACTGTACATGCATATGGTATGTATATGGTATGTATATGGATGTATGTATATGGTATGTGTCAATGCATGATAGTCCTACTGCATTTGACAATGCTTGATGGCTCCAAAAAAAAAACAATGCCACTGGCGGGCCCCAAACCACCAAGATGGGCCACTCGGGGGGTTGCCAAATGGCAACCCCCTGGGCGATGTTGCTGGCAATTCTGACGTGTTGTGGCTGGTATGATATCCCACCAGTGTATAACTGCATACCACACTCCAATCTTTTGACAGGAAATTGCCAAATCGCAGGTGGGTTTGCTGGAACTTCGCCTTGATTTCCTGCAAATAATCAGTTGGTGTTTCTGGGCTGCAAGACGGGCTAAACTTTGAGTTCAGTTTTTGGCCGTCAATGAGGACATGTATATACATGCATATTCATGTATGTATATTATATACATGTATATATGCTCCTGTATATACAATAAAGTCTATATCGGTAAGCCTAAGCAGCTTAATTAACGATTTATTGTTATTATTATATTCGCATTTGTTTCAATAATTAACTGGCCTGAAATAAGATGAAATAAGGCCATTTCGGGACAATTCTAAGCATCGTTCTGTGTTTGAATATTGGGAGTCAAGCACTGCAGGAGCCCAACATATCAGCTGTTGATCCGTAGGCACAATACAAGACACGTAGCAAGGATAAGTTATTCATAATTATTCAGTCTCCGCTGGCCATCTAAGATATTGAAAAACAAACAGCGCATTCTGAAAAACATTGGTACATTGCACCCATCCCTCCATCTGTTCATGGCAAATGTTTGCAGCCTGTATCCAGATATGGGACATTGGAGCTAATGCATACAAATCCCGAGCATTCCTCGTACGTGCGGAATGTGAGGCGTGGACATGATGTTCGCCATTGACATGGTGCTGCAATTCTTCACAATGTGAGCGAAAATCGTGGTCGGACGGTGAGATGGTTTTCAGCGTGAACAAAGGTGAATTTGTAGTCTTGTATGTGCGTTGATAGGTCGTGCCCATGGTAGGCAATCCACCTGGATATGACGGGTAGATGTGCGGAACGTGTAGCCTTGGCATCTTTGAGAGTGCATCCAATCCAATAAGATTGGGGATCGCTGGGGGCAGGTTCTACCGCTGGTTACCTTGGACAAAAGATTTCATCCAATCTGCACCAATCTGTGCCAGGTACGCAAAAACCACTCCGCGGGGAATTGAGTGGGAGACGGATTTGCGAAAGATCTGTTCTTTGGCGGAAAGACACTGCGATTTTTCCAGGTTTGCACCAAGGTGACACTATTTATTGCAGGCTATGTGACCTTTTTTCGCAGATTTGTCCGCATGGAGGGCGCAGACAATATACTAGACACACACAGACATGCCTATCCAACATAGAACGCAGATGAGAAACATGACTAAAACATGCGCACACTTTGCGGGGGCCATCTCCACTTTCTTGCAGTAACAAAGAGTCTTGTAGGTTTGTCGTATGACCCCCCTACATCGTTAAAATCAGAACCACCATGGTTTTGATATGGTTTAGCCTAACATTCAGGTCGACACTACTTGCTCACGTGGTTCCCCTTGGATTTTGTGACCATCATTCCCTTCGACGTCTTGAGTCTCACTTGGAACGCAGACAATCTGAAGGACGGATGGCGCTTCTGGAGGAAGCTGTTTGCCACTAGTTGGATGGATCCATTTAAAAACTATTTTTTGTGTGTGTGTGCGTGTTTGTGTGTGTGTGTTACTATGTGTTACTATCTGTTACTATGAACAAAGATGTTTGGGTTTCTGCAGTTTCCGGACAATGTTTCCGTAAAGCAACTCTGAAGCCCTTTGCAGTTGAAGACAGACATGTCAAACATGTGATCATCTCTGTACGTGTGTGTATGTCATCAGTCATTGTCATGAGTGACAGCGCCTCATGAACATTTGCAGAACCAATGTAGGGCTGATCCACCCTCATGTTCATGATGATTTTCCTCATCATCATCATCATCATCATCATCAGGATCACCCTGCGTTCCAAAGGGCCGAAGTCAGTGCCCGGAAACGACATCCCTTCAGAGGTTTGACCCTTTGTGCACCAGGAAGTATTTTTGCGTTGGTTTGTAACAACGACAACCATTAACAACCATCAACAACTTTTATCAACCATTAACAAACATTCTAACAACCATTAACAACCTTCAACAACCATTGACAACCATTGACAAACATTCAAAGAACAACATTATATAACTAGTTCGATGTATCTACCGTAAATCCGAGTGATGTTTGTTTATCAGATTTTATCAAAAAAACGACTTGGCGAAATCTCGCCTACCAGGTCTCCTCACCTTTCAGGAACTAAAGATTGTGAAGATTATCAGGGCCGTGAGGCTTTTGAAGTTGATCCTTGGCGATCGCTTTTTTCGGGGAGATCGGAAGACCCGGAAGACCTGGAAGACCCGGAAGACCTGGGGGCCGGAGGCGCCATGGATGGCATGGATGGTGGGTAAATGAAAATCAGGTATACCCCCTCCAATTGGTAAATTAAAACGACTTGAAAGAGGACAATTATACATCAATAACCATTGGAATTAGTGGCACCTTACTCTCAAAGAAACCCATCTCTGATATTTCACCATCCAAATTTTGGTGTAACCAGTTTTGACATGTCCTTGTTTTGGCCCATGTCTGGCAGCCTTAGCCGTGAAGCTCCTGCAGGGGATGATATGTGTCGTGTGCGAACATAAATTTATCATTCATTTATCAGAATTTCATCAATATCTCCGCCAAATACGGGGCGAACCAAAAAAAAGGCTGAAAACGAAAAAGAACTACAGTCAGTTCAGGATTGCCTTGGATATTAGCGAAGACCTTAATTTAGTATAATTTATGTAGCGATATTAACTTGAACAATGCCTCAACGACCAAGGCGTAACCGTTCCCTCGTCGGTATTCGGGGTCGCTCCATGGTTCCACCCAGGATGAGAATTCTGAAGTCTTCTCGTTGGTGCCTGGCTGGAACTACGGAACTGGCTGATTTTCAATTGAAAACATGGGAAAACTAATGAGAGAAACATAGAAAAACTATATGGTTATATAAATGCCATTGAAAGATATGAGCAACCTAGGTTTTCCTAGTTGGGAAAAGCTGTTCAAGGAAAACACATTGCAAAGTTAAAACACTTATTAGCAATCATCGAAAAAAACAAGGGGGAAAGAAACACTATGAAAAACTCTTGGGAATGTTTGGCTCTACGATCCACATGCTTTCTTATTGCTGGGGTAGCTCCTCTTTAGAAGCTTCCAAAGCTTCTGCCAAATTCATGGTGATTCACCGGAGACGTGAACCAATGACATACCAATGACTGGCTTCAATCAACCAAAACAATGCGTATAGCAAAATCAGCGTCATCGTATTTCACCATTTAAACACATATGATATATATATATATATATGTGTGTGATATTATTGTTTCTAAAGCATTGCACCTGCTATTAGCCTGCTAGAGCAAATGATGCCTTGCGGGCACAAGAATTGGGGCATTATTTCTCAAATACTATGACGATGTGGATATGACAGGAGAAGTGGTACAACTTGTTGGTGAGATGGTTGTTTCAAACCTTCCGTTCCTTTTCGATCCCTATTCCGAGCAAGCTGATCTATTCTTGACAGATTGTTGATGACATATACTGCCTCGCTGGGCTGCTGGGTCGCCCTTCTCAGGTTGCATAAGCTGGAGATTGCCCTGTCAATACCATACCAGCACATCGCGTTGGTGCGGTTCCTCTTCGGTCTAGTGCTAGTTTGCTCCTTGGCGTCAATCATATGCCAGTGATTAGATTATTTTGTCTATATTTGTTCATATTTTCTTCATTTTAGTATGTAAATACCCAGGAACCCCCTGGTTTGGTACTGGATCTAGTCATGCATTGGGAGCCCATATGTGGAAGTATTTGATATTTAGGAAGGGGATTACTGCCTTGAATCGCCTTTGTGTGTTGCTAAAGTTGCACGCAAGTTGCCACTTTGCCTGGCGCAGTGAACGTTTAGCGAATGCTTTAGATAGCTTCAGTATCATATGGAATTTCATTTAATATACCTGAAATGTCAACGTCGAATGGATTCGCCTCTTTTCGGAAGCGAAACCGATGGAAGTCAATGGAAGTCCCTGAAAGACAGTGTTTGGTGCCTTTGAGGCCATTGGCTCTCGTGTTTCTGGGCAATGTGTTTGCATTTGGTGCCTTGGTAGAACTGGAGATACTTCAGAACATGTTGGCTTTGTTGAAGTTCGTGGTTGGTAAAATCATGCAACTCATTCCAGTGTTCAGCTTGTTCTATGCAGGATTCAATCCAAATTCTGAATTAACAACTGATTGATGTTGGGCTCAACCTCGAGATGTGGGTGAGGCATGCAAACTGTACCTCGTTGGAAGCATAAGTTGTGCCGTTGTGCCCACCCCATCTTTAACTGCAACTCGTGTCCATGACCTTTGTGCCGTTGAGACTGCGAGATATCAATATCCGTACTGAGGGATGCATCTCAGTTGGTGAGTGGGTACTATATATATATATAGATTATATAATATGAGTTATATTTATATATATATACATACATACTGTACATATATATATATATATATGTGTGTGTGTAGTCCAATTATAATTATGACCCACTAAAGCACGGAATATCCCGGGTGGTAAAAAACATCATTCCAGGTGGACGACCAAGCGACTTTGGCAGGTGGCGTCGACGCTTGGCTCCGTAATGAACAATTTAACTGGGTGTGTGTTTTCTTTGTTTTCTTCAGGTAGAAATTGATCATGTTGAAGGGTTGGATTGGCCATTTGAGTAGGGTTCATTTTGCTAAATCCATGGTTGAGACAATCTTAAGTCATCTTTATACATTTTTTGGGGAATATTCAAGCCAGTTGGAGATGTGAGAAGAACGTTCAATTCCTAGGTTTGGGTTGATCAAGACAAATGCGAAAGGATATGTAATCCGAACATCCGCTCCCATCCAATGCCGCAAGAAACTTGGAACCAACATCCAAAGTCATAGGGCGCATGAGTGTAGTTGTATAGGTTTGTCCAAAAGGTGGTACCCCTAAAAGCCAATGGCTTGACATCAGTTTCCCTCTTAACGATGCACCAAAATCGATTTCTGCGGCCAATTTTAAGCAGATCCTACATGCGATGCCACCGGAACGATGCTTCGGAGGGGCAACCATTTGCTCCATCCCCAATCCGGTCCGAAACATTGCAGCCACGTCAGTAGCTGCAGCCATCTCAAATGCAGCCTGAAACAGACCCAGCTGTAACAGAAAAACATGCCTAATTTGAAGATATTCCAAGGATTGATGATGTTTGATGGTTGCGAAATCCTTCAAAGATTGGGGTTCTTTCTGCTGGACCCATCTGACATTCCAACATATTTGGGGCTTTCCGACGTCGCGGGTGGTTCCAAGTTTTCATCCGAGCTGCTTCCAAAAAAAAAAGGAAGAAAGGAGCAACAGAAAGCCGCGCGTTTTCCTAAGGTGCGGGAGGTGCCGAAATGGATCGATGAGATTCAAGCTGCAGATCGGGAATTCGGCATTGAGACGCTTGACACCACGGCCGTGAAGAATTATGGGGGGCCAGGGAGATGGTGCCATCCTGGAGTGGAAAAGATGTCTCCACCGACGCCTTCGATTTCTTAGCATAATTTTAGGCAGATTTGGGTTCTGTATAACAAGATATAACAAGGCCCACCCAGATTTGCACTGCTGAGATTTTCCGCCGGTGATTCCCATGGTTCCCAGGACGCGGGACAGCCCCTTGAGGGTCTACATTGCCTCCTTCTACTTTTGTAGCACCTTGGCCGACGGTCCATAGATCTGAAACCTTGAGTTTGACCCATGGCTATCATGGTCCACTGTTGATTCAATGGATTGCAATGGCTATCCTCTGAAATAAAAAATTCAACCTATCCATACCAGATTGTCCTAACCTAACACTTTTTTTTGCTTGTATGTCTACTTGGCAGGGTGTACCAGCCACATGCAGCCATGTCTTTATGGTTATGCGTATCGTGGTAAATCCACAGGATAAAGAATCCACAGCAACCCTCCATTCGGGCGAATCATGTTGAATCATCCCAAATAGGGCGAAATGGTATCCCCCGAGCCCGAAATTCGTTGTTCGCTCAAGTTGTTGACTTGTTTTGTTTTTAAACAATTTTAAACCTGGATGATATAAGGTCCAAAAGCCGTGCCAAACTGCAATGAACAAATGATATCAAATTATAACTTAATGGAGAAACATCATGATACACCAGTGAGTTATGGGGCTTTCCATCAGTTCCCGATGACTGAGGCTACACAATGACCTCGGTAGGCGGGCGGTGTTTCGGGGTCAAGGCTTCCATAGTCATGGGGGATCCCCAATTTGTGGTTGGTTAATGGAAAATCCCATAAAAAATCTTCTATGATTTAGGGGGTACCCCGAAGTTTTAGGAAACCTCTGCTGAAGTCGTGTAGATTCTGAAGCCGAAAAAGAAGCAGGATACGGTGACCTCGGCCCCAAGAACATCTTGGAGCGCATCATTTGCACCGTGACTTGCTCTTTGCGGATGCAACGAGCTGCACAGAGGTCGTGTAAACCCGCTGAATTCAATATGGAAAACCAAAAAGTGGCTATCTAGGAGTCGTAGGATTTTCATGTTCCAGACCCCTCAAAATCGGGTTCATCATGTTCATCGGTTTCACGTTAAATTTAGGGACCGCACTTAGAAGATCTTAGAAGTATAAGATAAGTATATATACATACAGTATCATACAGTATATAAGCCAGAAATACCTGAGTGTCTGAGTGTTTAGTGACTGGGGTATATTATTGAAGGAAGTTTAGAAGTCAAACTTCCGACAATATGGACAAATGGAAAAGCAGAGGTGGGAAGAGTCAGAGAAGAAAAGAGAAGAAGAAAAAAGATCAGAGAAGAGAAAGAGTCAGAGGATAGAAGATGCAGGTGCGTGAAAAGGTAGCAAAGTCGCGATTCACTGTATTTTACAATGATTTGTGGCTCCGGAGGGTCGAAAAGTAGGCTCGCCAAAGCGGCGGGCGCAGAGCCATCTGGCCAGATGAGATGAACAATTGCACGCCGTTGTGGCGCAAAGCACATTTCGAAGTCAAAACGTAGAAAGCACAGTGCCTTGGCGCTCGCACACCACCACAACACAGAGGCGGCATGGAAGCAATTGCTCATGCTGCCCCAAGCCGTCTTGGATGCGCCACCGCGCGGGGGCAAAAAACATCACAAGGCTCTGGCGGCCTACACATTGGACCGCCTGGCCCGATGGCACGAAGGGGAGCGGATGGCTCTGTGGACCAGCCGGCACTCTCCACCCAAACCCCGGCG
>Ga0126342_10012409_pt1 | contig 15200 bp, 11 predicted proteins | sample Cyp1metagenome_FD_92528 | JGI IMG/M metagenome (GOLD analysis project Ga0126342, IMG submission 92528) | Coral microbial communities from Lord Howe Island, Old Settlement Bay, Australia - Cyphastrea 1 metagenome | ecosystem: Host-associated > Invertebrates > Cnidaria > Coral ...
AATTTATATATATATATATATATATTAATTATATATATATATATATATTAATTATATATATATATTAATTATATATATATATGTATCACAGTATAGAATCTATGCAATGTATAACATCTAATATAATCTAACTTGACATATTTGCCAATGGGATTTCAACAGCCGCTGAGGTGGTGGACTGGTGAAGCATCACTGCATGAATGCCAATATCATGCGTGGCCTGGTGAGTTGGCTTCGGTGCCTTTTTGGTGCCTGAGGTGCATTTTCCGTTGGAAAATGATGGGCATCCACCTGCATATGTGTATATATACAGGATACCATAGTATATCTAAATGTATGTATGTATGTATGTATGTATATATATATATATATAATGAAGATACATTCTTTTGTACCCAGCAAAAATGCAGGATTTGGTCAAATCTGATTCTAAAATAGTGCTACTGTAAACTAAACCGTTTCTGCTACTTTTTGGGGTTACAAAAGAATGCGCTAGTGCGTTCTGGTTGCTTTAAACATCTTGGTGGAGCAGGCTGCTGGCTGCCAGACTGTAAAGGGGAGAAAAGACTGGACAATCCTCAGTTTCGGGGTTCAAATCTGGCTCTGAAAATGGTTGGTATGATCCCAGTTCTGGCAAGTTTAGTAGGAAAAATGACCAACTGGTCAACCAAACCGGTGCAGAGCATTAAACTTGACGCAGAATCCCCAGGAACTGGTTTTGGCGGTAATTTTTAGGAGGTTGCCATGGAAAATCATTATGTCGAAGTGGGAAATCATCCAACTCAATTGGCGATGTGGCCAGAGTTATCAGAGGGTACGCCTCTGTTTTGATGAGTTACCATATAGTTAACCCCCTTATTCTTAATTCTGGATGGTAAATGTAAATCCACCATTGCTGCAAAAAAGAATCAACCACCAAATTGTGGCTGAATCAAATGTCGGTCAACTCCCGAGGAATCGTCGGCGAACGCGCCCAGGTAATGGTGCCGACTTTGCTGTGTATGTGAGCACCGCACAGGAGGGTTTCTTCGAAGTGGTCCATTTTAGATGGGTATAACCTGGATCCAATGGGAATATCAGGAGAATGGAAGCTTCATGGTGGTTTTTCAGGGTATTTCGTGGGGATACAATCGGGTAACTGGTGTGTTTTTTAGGGGATTTGACGAAGAAAACTTTGGATTGAACTGAACTGATACTGGGATATACAGCGACCAATATGATATTTCTGGGTAAATTATAACGACCTCACTGCGACCTCACTGGAATCATGGTTAGTAAGGGAAATCATCCCCAAATGGCCTTAATTCAAGTTAGTGAAATATTATAATTTACCCAGATATTTGGGTGTGTCTGAAAATGCGGTACACCCGACATAGCCGTACAAAAGCAGGGAAAATGATGAAAAATGCCACAGGATTTTGGGAGATCTTGGGAGTAACTCGCCATTTGATCATAGTTATGGTGATGCAACATGGGGGCTATAAATTAATGGGGCTACAATTGGATACAGAACCAACACTATGATATTGGTCGGTCTCAAAACCACCTGGCTCGCAATGAAGCAATTTGAATCAAAATTCTATATCCAAATACTGCATTTCTGAGGGGAAAAAGAAACTAGGTGAAACATTCGACACACCTTACATATGTTGGGGTTCTCTTCCAATTGATGGCTATTTATGGCTGGGAATTCGAACAGTTTCAGTTTGCGTCCAAGGACGCACATCTTGTCCGCTGCAGGAATTCGATGGCTCAGACAGCGGCGCGCGGCCGGATGAAGCCGCAACTTGGAGGACCAATGATGACAGCGTATTTGTCACGCGCAGATACATGTGTCTATAGGCATCATCCTAGAGTAGATAGAAGAGTTTTTTTTGGTTGGTACATCACTTATAGTGGAAATATGTTTCATAATCCCATATTCTATCTACGTCAGGTAGGTCGAAAATCAAAAAGCCACCGATGCGCAACTGGCTGGTGCCTAGGTCAGTTGGGGAAAGATCCGAGTGGATGCACAGCCCGTTAAGGCCGAGGGGTTGGAGCTTGAGAAGCGATCAACTTCCAGTTAAATATAGGGTCGGATTTTCCCATCTTTTCCGATTTTCCCATTTTTTGATCGAGGAATTTTCCCAAACTTGCCATATTGCCGGTATTTCCTTCTGGCCTTGGCACTCATCTCATTTATTTTTCGAGGTACATGCAGAAGCGACCCTGGTGCTTCCACTCATGGTGGCCAACACCTTTGCAAAAAGGCGGGAGGGGTTTCGCCGGGGCAACGCCGGGATAGGCCTTTCTCTTAGGACGAAGATTTTGGGTGAAATCTTCGTTGAGGGCAGCCGTGCTGGTTGGTGAAACAGCCATTTCCTGGTTGGTGGTTTGGAACATGAATTTTATTTTCCATAATATATGGGATGTCATCCTTCCCATTGACTTTCATATTTTTCAGAGGGGTAGGCTCAACCACCAACCAGCATATTATTATCCATCATTAATCATCATCATAACCATATTAACCATTATTAACAGTATATTACCAACCAATGGTAGGTATACCACCAACCAGTTTCTTAGTTCATCTCATTTATGGAGACTTCGTATAGGTGCACCGGGTCAAGAATCATGGCTGCCTGTGGAAACACCACAAGCTGGACTCCTCCAGGCTGCACAAAGGACAATGGCAGCCTGAAGGTCGTATCTTGGCTCGAAACGGTATACCCGGTAGACGGGAATGGGTCAAGTTCACAGAAAATCCCGTTGACTTTTTACCACTGGCTTACCCTCTGGTAAACTAACATAACTATGGAAAATCACCTTTTTTCATGGGAAAACTCACTATAAATGGCCATTTTCAATAGCTATGTTAGTTTACCAGAGGGTAATTGTGGAGACCACAACTCCACAACTATGGTGAGTAAAATGAGTCCTTCGACTTTCAGGGGTTATTAGGTCTAAAACGAAACAAGTTTGACCCATACCCAAAGGAGATGCCATGTGTGTCGCTCTCAGTCGATAAAGAACTCATGAAGAACCATCCTACTAAGTAGAAATCAATGCTACGTTTTTCAAAGCTCACCTAAGAAATATGGTGGTGCAACCAATGCGGCCACAACTGGTCAGGCATCACGGTGAACTAACCTGCAAAAAATCGCAGAAGTGGCCACTGCCATTCTTGATATTGGTTGAAGAAGACCACTATCCCTCTCAAAACGGCCATTATACAGTACCCCATTTTCAGACGCCCATTTGGGGTGTCTTGAAATCGGGCACCCCGCTATCAATCACATTTTTGCGATCAAACATCCTAAAAGCGTGGATTTGGCGTCTCCCAAACCCGAGTCCTCGCGTTATGGCACCCCAAAATGTGCGGATCATGCAGCTCTGGGCCACGTGTTGCTCATTGCCAACTCTGATGTGTTCAGATTCAAGACATATCCCAAAAACCCATGTTTTTTTTCAGGTGTGGAACATCCACCATGGTGGGATCCATGGATTTTCTGAACCGGAACCCCATGGATTTCGCTGTAGGCAAAATCTGGAGGGTACCCCAATGGGAAATCTGGACATCCTATGGTGGGCGCTCCATGGTCCTCCAAGGTGTCTTCGATAAGACGTTTACGGCCTCAGAACTGGAGTCTCAGCTGGATTTTGACGGTTGCTCTGATGTGACGGTTGCTCTGGCGTTTTTCGCAATGCTAATTAAAGATGGATTGAGTCATGAAGTCATGAAGCACTATTTCAGTAGGAGTTTTTACTTCCCTATACTGTCCTAGTTTGTTTTCTCCACTGGGTACAATACATAGCCCGAAATGGTGAGGTTGATCCCTCCAGTGGGACCACCCCTGTGTTTTGACGCGAGGAGCGAGAGAAGAAGAAATGCTCCTTGCGACCGCAGAAAGCGTAGATTTTTGTCCGCCCAGTTAAATCAGTTAAATCAGTTAAAGTTCAAGTTGTTCAAGTGGTTCAACTGGTTCAAGTTGTTCAAGTGGTTCAACTGGTTCAAGTGGTTCAAGTGGTTGAAGTGGTTGAAGTGGTTGAAGTGGTTCAAGTGGTTCAACTGGTTTGAGTGGTTCAAGTGGTTCAAGTGGTTCAAGTGGTTCAAGTGGTTGAAGTGATTGAAGTGGTTGAAGTGGTTGAAGTGGTTCAAGTGGTTCAACTGGTTCGAGTGGTTCACGTGGTTCAAGTGGTTCAAGTGGTTCAAGTGGTTGCAGTGGTTGAAGTGGTTGAAGTGGTTGAAGTGGTTCAAGTGGTTCAAGTGGTTCAAGTTGTTCAAGTGGTTCAACTGGTTCAAGTGGTTCAGAACCAGTTGAACTGGCTCAAGCGTTTATATAAAACCCGGTTGACACGAAAAAGGAAAGAGTTGAAAACCAAGGGACAGGGTTGAAACGAAAGGACGGAGTTGAAACGAAAAGGACAGGGTTGAGACAAAAAGGAAAGAGCTGAAACGGACAGATCTGACATGTAAAGGAAAGAGCCGAGCCGGAAAGGACAGGTCTTTGTGTAAAAGAGGGTCTGGACGCAAAAACATTGGTTTTGTTAAAACCACGGTTTAAGTTTAGACCAAAGCAAGTGTGTAAACCAGGGTTTTGGAAAAGGCCATATTTAGAAAGGTTAGTGTAAAAGGTGTTCGGCACAAAGGCCAGTGGATCAAACCGATGGCAAACGCAACAAGAAAACGGAAACATGCAAAACCAAGCCGGTGTTGAGCGAGGCGTGGGCAGAGTTGAGCCCACCAAAATGTAAGGAAAGATGAAGACGAAACGAAGAAGGGGGGTGGGTTCAAGTTAGACGAGGCAAAAATCCGCGCCAAGGGGAAAGTGTAGACAAAGACAAAGACAAAACAGACGGTACAACTACGAACAAGCAAGATCCACAAGACACGCCGGCAGGCCGGCAGATTGATACGCTGAAACGAAAAGGAGAGCGTTGAAAGCAAGAATTTCACCCCCTCCACTCTCTTACCAAACAATACATTGAATACGTATGTGGGTATGGGTCAATACCTATACATACATTTTTAGTGGGATGAACATCCATTTACCAGCTATTTTGGGGTTCACTAGGTACCAGGGTTTTGACCCATCCCCGTATGTGAACAAAGTTGACATATTGAGTCTGAGTTTTCAAAAAGGATCAACCCCTCTCCCCCACAAGCCAATACGTGAACAAGTGAACAAATCGGCAGATTGAGTCATTTTCAAAAGTTAGCCCCCTTCCCATACCAAACAATACGTTGGACATATGAAGAAAGTTGGCATGTTGAATCATGTTTATTTTTCACACCCCGTCCCCTAAAAAAGAATTCGTTGAAGATAGGAAGAAAGTTGGCATCATGACTGAGTCATTTTTAAAGTTGACGCCCCTCGACCTTACAGTGGACATGTTGAGTCATTTTACAGTTTACCCCTCCTTGACCCTACAGAACAAGATGTTGAAAGTATGGACAAAGTTGATGTGCTTACAGAACCACTCCCCATAGTTTCAGGAGCATATTCTTGTTAGTTTCCGAACCATATCACCACAGTTTTGGAACCGTACATTTAAGTGGTGAAAAACTGGTTCAACTGGGCAAAAACTGAAGCCAACCCCCCTGCAGAGTGACACCGTATAGCGACCGCAGCTGGGGGAGGCGTTTTCAAAAGTGGTTGCGAGTGTGGGACAGACACGTGTTTGCATATGGGGATTTCCATAAATGGGGGATCCCCAAAATGTTTTTTTTTTAATGGAAAATCCTATTAAAATGGATGATTTAGGGGTACCACCATTTCAGGAAACCTCCATAATATGTCCTTTGTGCATATATAGATGTTGCATAATCTCAGAGGACAAACTTGGTGAGGGACAGGTTGGCTAGATACCCTTCCCAAAAAATCACGAACCTTTCGGTGGTTTTGCTGGGCCTGGTTGGTTTCTGGGTTTCATCCTCAACGCGGCGTGCGAAATTGATCAGCTTTGGGGTGATTTTTGCCATGTTTCCCTGCGGCGGAGCTCTTGAACTAGGGATGTTCACTCCGGAAATTTCGATGTGACGAGCCAGACATACGCATCTTACGCATCTTACGGCCTGTTAAATCTGTTAAGTTGAGTTTCTTCTCTTGGACGTTGATCATTTTGCCATATTTTGCCCGTTGAGTGGATCGAGCACCTCGGTAAAGTCCTCGCCCGCATGGCCTGATGGGGTGCGCTTCGTCGAATGCCACGGCGCCAGAAGCCAATGTGGTGAAGCAACGACGCAGGTTGAGCGTTGGCAATGTTGATGCTAGCCCCTTGGCGGAAGAAGTTCGAGCTGGGGGCTGGGGCCTGCGGAATTTGCGCGAAAATGCACTGGATGTGGAGTTTTGAGGTTCAAGGTCAGCAAGGCCAAGGGACACTTTCGCAAAAACAGCTGCCCAAATTTTAACAGATTGGCTGTTGAGGCAATTCTGCATGCATTTCCGTGAGTTCAAGCTGCTTCAATAGGTTCAAACATCCCATTTCTACAGTTCTGAACGTGTGAACGTTCCCATTTGTGTAGTAACCCCGAAAAGGACTACTGTAACAATAAGATCAATAAGTAGCAGTGCATTTTCGTGGCAAATGATTTAGATAGTATCTTGAGCCAATCTTTGTGGGGGTAAACGCTCTCCATATCTTTACTTTCCACCCCATGTATTACAAATACCATCAATTCCCATTAATTCCCATTAATGACCATTGATTACCAATAAAGACCACAAACTACAATTAATTACCATTAAATACCATGAATTGCAATTCATTGCCATCAATTACTATACCAATTCCCATTAATTACCACTAATTGCAATGTATTACCATGGATCATCATTAATTGCCATTGATCACCATGAAAAATCCTTACTTACAATTATCATTAATTACCATCAAGTCCATTCAATTCCAATCACCACACAGATCTGATTAAATCCCATCAAATCACTATCAAGCCTATTTTCCCAAGGTGACATCTCTTAAAATCCCTTTTTAACACGGGATCAACTCACCAATTTCCCATGAAATTTCCCCCTATTGAAATCACCGAAATCTCTTCAATCAATGGATTGAGCTTTGTTGGGAAAATCGAAACAGGAAATTGCATGATATTCCCATGATTTTCCCATGAAATATGGGGCTTTCCCGTAGATTTTGGTACATTTTGGCCGTGAAAACCAAGCCATCCATCCATTGGTTGAAACCTCAGGCGATGTCCACGAGGTGGATGACCGTACCACACAGGAGGATCGTGGCCCTTGGGACTTTTGAAGCCGAAGAATGGTGCGGGGTTTTTATGGGGCTTAAAGTTGGTCCAAAAAACAGTTATAACCTCTGGTAAACGTTTACAAAAAACTATGGAAAATCACCATGCTATTAATGGGAAAATCAACTATTTCTATGGCCATTTTCAATAGCTACGTTAAATTACCAGAGGGTATAACCTCCACAATCCAACTAAAAAATGTTGGTTATAGATGTATAAAAACCATACTTAGTACTTGGTTAAAGTTGGTCATAAATTATAAGCTAACCATTAAACCACCATTTTCCCAACGATCCCATCCCCAAGGAAAATCACCATCGCCGTCGCCAAATGGTGTTTTTTTTTTTGGTCTTCCCAGCAACCATTAAGATGTTGGATAGATCTTATTTTTGGATATTACAAGGTCCTGCTGGGTGAGGCCTCTGAGGGATATTTGTTGTTTTTTTTTTACCCCATGAATAGTATATAGTTATTTCACGGCCACCCGTTTGTGAAATTGAAGTCATAAACGAACTCAGCTTGCAAAGGGGGGCTCCACCTTGACCTGGGTACTTCATGGAGATTTGTAACCAGCATTTCTGAAGATCGGCTTTTGGATCCGAAGATAGAAAATCATTTTCCGATCGGCCCTTTCGGGTGATTTGATGTCCGTTTTCCGAAGTACCTATCGCTTCACGACCGGACCACCTCGCATGACTGGCTGGTGAAGGAGGGGCCGAGAATGAATAGATCCAAGAGTCACTCAGGGTTTCTGAGGTCGGGGGGTTCAATCTTTCAAGGGAAACAAGCGAGCTCCGAATTTGGTGGGTTGCCCGGTTGGTCCCCTCCCATGGCCATGATTTGCGCAAGACATCGGCTTTTCCGAGGGCTCATCGCCCAGTTTAACCAGCAGAATTTGTTGGACATGATCCAGCGTGATGGGCAACCGGCGAAGGGACGGCGGAACTCTGCCATCTGTTGCTTGGGATCTGACTTAATGCGGTGTGCGGTGCTGCTTCCGAAAACCATGGGTGTTCCCCCCTTAAAAGTGGAGGACTTGGAGGATTTGGGGTCTCTGGCCGACTATCTGACTATACCCTGGGGCCTATCCGAAAGCCTGTTACATGGGATCTGCACCGAGGCTCCTCGACGGACCAGAACCCAACCTCCTTTGCCAACAAGACCATGCAACTTGGAGAACCAACATGGAATGGAACGGGGGGGAGCCATGGCTTTTCAGGACCTGCCGGTGGATGTTGGGACTGACCAATCTTCGCAAGCACCCAGAGGGTTTGTTCAAGTGGTTGGTAGCTTGTACCCCCCCATAAAAGAATAACACGGAATGCAGCAGCTTCAAAAAGGGTGGTTGGAAGAAGATTTTCCTCTGGAAATAACCACAAAATGGGTTCCAGATATTTCCAGACTAGGTCTTGGATATCATGCCTGTGCTTGGCAACTCATGATCAAGCATTCATGACCCGTTGGAAATTGCCCGCGCAGTGTTCTATACAAAGAAACACTCCTAGCACTGCCGATCCCGGCGAAAGCGCCCAAATCATATCCCTCTTCCAGAATTGGACCGGAAACATTTGGATGTTCAGGGTAAAAGTCATCGCTTCCTATAGATCTTCCCCTGAATCAATCTATTGACCCTGGTGTTGATGGTTCGGATATTTTTCCATGAAAATCTTGGGGGATCAGAGCTGGACACATCACCAGGCAGCAATACGGAGACGAATTGCAAGCTGCTCAGCACGGGTTGGGCTACACTTGCAGGAAGGGCTTGAAACCTGCTGCTTGGCTCACAGGGGAGGTGTCTGATATCTGGTGGCGAACCTGGCCCTGCAACTTTGGGTGCAATCCCATCCTCCCAATATTAAACACCCCGTATCCCACATATTTGTAGATCCCCTATTCAACCATGGTTTCTGATGGTTTCTGGGTGAATATTGGGATGGGATTATTTGACAATGGGATTTTGGGGTCAATTTGACCTAGAGATGTCTTCTGCTGGTGGGTCGATATGGAGATGTCCTCAAATTGAGGAGACCTCACGTCCGACCATTTGTTGCCCAATTTTTGGAAAGGACTTTTCAAGGAAAGTTGCTGACTATGTTGATGGTCGGGTGCTTCACAGTGAACCTGGAAAACCTTCAACAAATCGTTTTTACACATGCCTCATGAAACGTGGAAACATGGCATCAAGGGGAAACCGCCATGGCAACGGGAAACGTCCTCCAGTTTTTAGTTCGCCCCCGTTTGAACCACCGCGAACCGTAGCTGAGGAGAGTCCCAACCAGGATTCCTGGTGCATGTTGAAGACTGACGACTTCTCCATCTATGGCGTCTTTGATGGTCACGGCCAGAAAGGTGCTCTGCCGAGAACGGAAATCAACGCCATGGGCCATGACTTCAGCGGAGAAAAGGGGTGTTTTTGGAGAATGTGGTTGTTATATGTCCCAAAAGGAGGTATACATAGGTATGCAACGGTATGCAGATTTTTCATAATTGCAAAAAAGAGTTTGAACAGGTTCAATTTTTTTAATCAGCAATCACTATCAAGTGGTATCGGATTTTGCCAAAGTCCAACCTTTTTTTGGCAGGACTCGAGAAACTCTCCCAGCCTCGGACCGAGGTCATGACGTGTCCAACTTTGTGAAGGACCTGGGGCCGTCTCGCCGTCTCTCGCATGGAAACAACGGTGGAATTTGGAAAAACAACATGGATGAAACTTGATGGAAGATGATCGTAAAACAGCTCGGCAAAGCACTTGACAAATCCAACTTAAATGGGGATACGGCTCGATAACACCAACATGGACAGGGAAAGGGCTGATGACATGATCATCGTTGGTTGCGAATCTGCCCAGTTGCAGATGAGATCTCCAGATTGGCGATATCATCATATCCTGATTTGTGCAGCTGATCTCCTGATTTCTCTTGGCCAAATTTTTCTATTTTCTGCATTACACACATTAAGAAAAAACGCACATGCATCACGTGGACAATCCCCCCCTGCTTAGCCAGCAATCAAGCACGGCAATAGAAAATTCACCGTTGAGTTCGATGTTTTTGTCCCACTAAAACCTCCATTTATAGGGAACTTCCCATTCATATCCACATTTTTTATCATTTTTTCTTGACTAAGTCCCTATAAATCAGCATAAAATCCCATGAAATCTCCATGTTTTCTGGGAAAAAAACGGTTGGCAAAAAGAAAAAACCCGGCCGACTCTGATCCCGAACTGGGCAGGACGTGCTCCCGAAGCTGATCGTGTCGGACCCAAGGAGTGCGCAAAGTGAGTGGGGCGCCATCTTGACAGATGCATTCAGGTGCGGAATCAGTGAGTGTGCGGCTTGAGGTTGGGATTTTCAGGGGATTTCATGATGGGAAATAGGGCTTTTTAGCATGGTTTAATCATGTTTAATCAACAAAAATGGATAAAAATGGGGGATATGAATGGGAATGAGCCTCCAGTAAACATAGAGAAAACTCTGGAAATCCATGGCTTTCCTGTTTGGAAATGCTCCAAAAAATCATGGTGGAAAACTTCCATCTCTATGTTCGTCTCGGGACGGTGGGTGGTTGATGGCTTCATGAAATGGGTCCATCTGAAATCCTTTTTGGAGAGACTCGAAGCATCGCTTAATCATGATTATCATGGTTACCCTCTGGTTATGTCAAAATAGCTATTGAAAATAGCCATAGAAATAGTTGATTTTCCCATTAAACATGGTGATTTTCCATAGTTATGTTAGTTTACCAGAGGGTATGCAATAGTGCTCACCCTCCGAAAAAATGCTGATGTTTGTAGTTCGGAAAGATCAGGAAACTTGTTGGGTGGGGTGGATCTGTTGAAGAAATAGGGAGCACAGGGACCGGTGTTTTCTTCTGGCAAGGTGATTATTACTGCAGAACTTCTCCGGTTTTGCAGCAGTGAGTTGCTTTCTTGGAGGATTTGAAATTGGAATACGATAGAATTTCTATGGGAATTTCAACTCAATGGAATCTAGAATCTAGAATAAACTAGAATATTCAGAATCCTATAGAATCACTATGGATTCCTAAGGAGACAGTCATGTCATGTCAATCTTCTGGCGGCTTTTTTCAGCGCTTAAGACCCAGCGCTTTCTGGACAAACGCGCGTCCAGGAAGACGCAAAGCATGGTGCATACCTCTGATAAGATGAAACAGTTGCATCATGGCGACGTCGTGGGGTTTTGACTAACCGCCTGACAGAGATGGCGTCACCGGGGAATGACCAACGGGGTTGCATCCGCAACCCCGATTTTTTTCGAATGACAAGTCAGTGGCTTAAAGAAGAAATTGTTTGAACCTTTGTGGGGTTAAGCCGGTTCAGCGTTGTGCAATCGGGGTGCTGAATTTTCGGATTAAAATCCCAGATCCCAATACGCATACAGTCACCCCCAAAAAAGATAGAACAGATATGAACAGATTAATATTGATTAGCACTACCTTATAAATTACTTGGTTGAGTTTTACAGCTTTCTATTTTTTTAGGGGTTGGCAATTGAAGATAAGTATGGAAGCCATGGCTCATCGAGTTCGATACCCCTGTTAAACATGGTGATCTTTCCATAGCTATGCCAAAATACCAGAGTGTAACCCACTGTTTTGATTAGTTGTATAGTTGTATCACATATATAGTCAACCCTATATTTCATATACCTAATTTTGGATAGTTTTAAATCCCAATCAAAGCTGATTATCCCAGCAATTTTCCAAAGTTACGGGTATAATTAGTTAACCCCATTAAATCCCTAGTATCCCAGTTTATAATTTGACATCTATTCCATTCTATTCCTAATTTTGGATAGTTTGAAATCACTATTAAACATCAGTAAATCCGCACATCCCCAATTTTGGATAGTTTGAACATAATTTAAATACGGGTATATATATATATATTATATATATGTATATATATATATATGTATATATATATATGTATATATATATGTATATATATATATATTATAAATGTATATATATACACATATATATTATATAAATGTATATATATATATTATATTATATATACATATATTATATATAATATATAATATATATATATAATATATAATATATACATATATATATATTATATATTATATATATTATATATATATATTATATATATATATTATAATATATAATATATATATATATATTATATTATATATATATATATTATATGTATATATATATATATATTATATACATATACTGCATGTATATTTATGCACATATATATATATTGATACAGTATATATATATAGCAACATCCATTCGAATTCCCTTCATATTTTTGTTTTTCCGCAGTTCTTCCATGTTTTCCCTTATTAGGAATGCGCAGATGTCGGGAACCACTGCCACCCTGGCTGTGCATGACCATCGAAATAGCAAGATCACGGTGGCTCATGTTGCAGACCCTTGGCTTTCAACCGTTTTTTTTTTCATGGGGATTTCAAGGGAATTCATTATGAATGACTGTAGTTAACTATGGTTAATGGTGATTTAATGGGGATTCATAGGGATTTTATGGTGATTTCATGGTGATGAGGATAATTATTAGGTTAATTTTGCTTATAATGGCTCTAATTCATGGCATGGTCATTTAATGGTGTTTAAAAGGTAATTGGGATTTCATTGGGATATAATGGGATAAACCATCCGCAATCTGTATGTGGATGTGTCTGAAAATGGATGGATAACATAAACATGCACATTTTGATCTTGAACATGATGATAAGCCATGGGATTTTTGTGTAGGCTATCTTCAATCAAAGCCATGGCCATCGTCAGTGCTGGTGCTGGCCATGTGGGTTGACCCGGACCCAAGGACAGTACTGCCGTGCTGGGCACCAAAACTGGCAATGCATGGGAGGGGGTGGCCCTAACACGCGATCACAAGCCCAACTTGAAGGACGAAAAACAGAGTGCCTGGGACTGCTGAGCGACTGCTGGGCAGTTTGCATATGTTTGAATGGTTAGGCAGGTAAAATCAGCACGGAAGCACTGGGTGTCATTCGTCGTCTCAACCCCTAAGCGCTTGGTCGATTTCCGCTTCTGGGGGACTTGGTTAGAGAACTTGTCTCAGCGGTTTTGCAGCACATGGGGCTGAGATTCAACGGGAAGTTAGATCAATGGTGAGTACCTGGAGTTTCCTTTTTCACTCCTTCTTTCTATCTATATATTACGTACATATACATGCATGAATACATATATATATATATATATGCATACATATTACATATATATATATATATGTATATATATTACATATATATATATATTATATTACATATATGTGGATTACATATATATATATATATATATGTATGGATTACACACATATATGTATATATATATGTATACATATTTATTCACATTCGAAGTGCTCATAGGCTATTTACTCACCAGTTCTAGGGCTCTTCACACTTTTCCCAGCTCTGCTTTGCTGAGGGATTGAGAAGGCGGGTGGCCGGGTAGTCTTTGATGGCTATGCCAACCATCGCGTCTATGCGAAGAACGCCCGGTACCCGGGCCTCAACATGTCGCGTTGCATAGGCACAGTGGGAGGGTGTTTCGGGGGATGGGCTGTCCCATGAAAGATGCTGGATTTAGCGCTACCCTCTGGTTATGTCAAAATAGCTATTGAAAATGGCCATAGAGTGGATTTTCCCATTAAACATGGTGATTTTCCATAGCTATGTTAGTTTACCAGAGGGTATCATGTTCAAAGTCTTGCTTTAGTGGTCATTGACGAAGAATCAGGATATTCTGAAGACACCGCCCCTTGTTACCTGCACCAACCAGAAGACGTTACGCACAGAGACCTCTACACAGAGCAGCTTTTACACGGAGGGATTCTGACACAGAGAGGTTTGTGCACAGAGAACTTGTGTACACAGACACCTTTACACTCAGAGTTTTTACACAAAGAAGAAGTTTTTTTACATAGCGATGCTTTGCGCAAAGAAGCTTTTGCGCACATAAACAAAGGCGCATAGACATTTTATACACAGAACCTTTGCCACAGAGAAACCTTTGCACAGAACAATTTTTACATAAAGATTTTGTTATACAGAAACAAATGATACAGAGAAACTTGTACACACAGACTGCGCAAAAAACACATACACACCGAAAATTTTGCACGCAGAAACTTTACCCAGAGCAGCTTTTACAGAGCAAAATTTGTTTCCGCACAAAAACCCTTATGGACAGTTTTTTTGTTTTATGCGCAGCAATTTTACAGACAGACGGTTTTTACACAGAAAGTTCTCCGCACAGAAGTGTTACGCACAGAAGATTTTACGCACAACATTTTTTACATACAGACGCTTTTATACACAGATGCTTTTACACTGAAAACGAATTGCACACAGAAACTTGTGCGCATCGCGCACTTTTACACACAACCAGCTTTCACACAAAGAGGTTTTGCTCCCCCTTCTTGATCACCCACCTTTTTTGTTCCCCCTCTCAAGTGTATTTTTCATGTCGGATGTTGTGACCGAACGAGATATCGCGATGGTTGAAGTATTGGTGATATATACTGTGGCAATAGTTTCAGGGATGTTTAGGGCGGGAGTCTTACTGTTCTTACTTATGCAGCCAGTACTCATTGGGTTTTAGTTACTCCAATGTTTGTTGATTATTTTCGCAAATGCATTCGCTTGGAGATCCGCAAAATTGGAGATCCAGAGGCTTTGAGAACGTGGAATGCTGAATATGTGCAACAATGATGCAAGTGCATTTGGATAGGAAACGCATTGTTCAGGATGGTGCTTGTCTTTTGTCTTTCAGTCGGCGTTTGAGTTTCTAGATGTCACTTCAGCAGCTGTTGTGTTCAAAGTGGCCAGCGCAAGGATTCCTAAGATGAGCGGCGACCAGCTGCTCATTTTGTGTATTGGCAATGCGAAATTGATGCGAAGCTTGATCC
>Ga0126342_10012410_pt1 | contig 15200 bp, 13 predicted proteins | sample Cyp1metagenome_FD_92528 | JGI IMG/M metagenome (GOLD analysis project Ga0126342, IMG submission 92528) | Coral microbial communities from Lord Howe Island, Old Settlement Bay, Australia - Cyphastrea 1 metagenome | ecosystem: Host-associated > Invertebrates > Cnidaria > Coral ...
GTGACAACCCAAAGCAAACCTGAGGATTGCAGGTGAGATTGACTGAGCATAGGCATAGCTGTGGAAAAAGAAAGCTGCGGGAGCGCGAGACAGTATCTGTTTCATATGACACTTTGAGATGTATATATGTACATGTATATAATCATATATATATATAATCATATACATACATAAACATATATATCATATATGAAGTTATTCTTTATGAATAGATGTAAACATTTAAATGTGACGACACATATCCAACGCGGTCCTTGGTCTCAACTTCTAAGGCTTGTCCAATGGGTCGTGGGCGGCGCCATTGAGCTGGTCTGGGGTCTTGTTTTTCGGCGCAGCGGTCACCTGGGTCTGTCTCCATAAATGGGGGGGGTTCCATCAATGGTTAATCTATGGTCAATAATGGTTAATAATGGTTAATATATGGTTAATCATGGTTAATCTATGGTTAAGAATGGTTAATAATGGTTAATCTATGGTTAATAATGGTTAATATGTGGTGAATGTACTGTTGATAATGGGTTAATATATGGTCAATATATGGTTAATAATGGTTCATAATGGGTGATCATGGGTTTCCATAGTCATGGGGGTACCCCAACAGCTGGACGGTTTACAAGGGAAAATCCATCCAAAAATGGATGATTTAGGGGTACCCCCACTTATGGAACCCCCCAATGGCACTTTTTAGAGGAAAGATGTTACAGTAATTAACCAATGGATTTAGAGGTACATAGAGGTACCCTGCAGACAAACCCACATAGATGGTTTGGATTCATATTGATCAAGAGTCACGAAGGTATGAAGTCTAGCTCAAAACTTAAGGCATATTCAAGATCTATCAAGAAACATAGACCATGACTAACAAATACTCAGAGATATGAAATTGGTTACTGTATTCATGGTCAATCATACAGTTGAGAACTTTTGAGATCATGCACATTTTGAAGCCATTGGAACAAGGAATCTATACGGACCCCATTTAAGGATGAACCAATACTTTATCCTTACTAGTTTGCCCATGTATGGTAGAATTGTGGTTTTTGACCAATTTTGATCCACTTGAGGGTTTGCAAGCATCACCATAGGGATTGGTCAAGACCTATCAGAATGGGGATCGATATTTGCTTGCTTGTTCTTCTTGATGTTTGGCAAGCTACCGTGGTTTTGTCCCGGGGTTCTTAATTGGATTTGCTTGAGCCGCTTGGGTGGGTTGAAATTGTTGCCTTGTGCCACTCAAAAACGTTGATTGTTTGATATGTGTTGACATTCAGTAGGCTGCTTGGGGGCATAGTGTTGGTGGTTATGCAACAGTCTTTGCTGAATGTGGTCTGTTCGAAGGAAAAGTGAACTCTTGCGTATGACACATAACAAGCATCCAAGCCGTTTGGCCAATGACAACATGACCACACTTGAATACAGCGCATCGTCAAGTTGGTCTTACAAGCTCTTTAAATCACAAATAACGCAAAACAACCGATAACTTTCACATGATTAAATGGTATGCACAAACAATCTCTCACACACAGATGCGGACATGACTAAATGTGCAATATATATATATATACACCCTCTGTTACTTTGTCGCATAGCTATGCAAAATCGCCATGGAATTCATGGGTAAATCTGGCCTATTCTTTTGTGGGCCATAGCTTCCACTTCCCAAAATGATCAACGGAGGATAATCCAATATTCAGATAATCCAGTATTCAATTCACACTTGCCTCAGCCAGCATTTATCAGACATATGACATATGAATACATATGAGTAGCCGCGGACGATATTTGATACATAACGCAATTGACAGGGTGATCCTACCTCGCTCTCCAGTCTCGTAGTGTTTTGTGGGGTCTGACCTTGTTTTTTTAATAGCAACATGCTTTACATGTGATGCCTACCTCATTCTCGGGGTGTTCCTACCCCGTTTTACAGCCGTTTTTTATGATGCCGGGGTACGCTCCAATACTCTCCATTTAACCCAGGTTTTTGTCCTTATTTTCCTAGCTATGAGATAGAAGAACATGAGTTTCATCTCCTTCTTGGCAACCCCAGAACTGGGCCATGTTGCTCTACCTCTTCTCCGGCCTCGGCGGTGCATTGCTGAGCCGCTGGGCGTGGAGCTTTGTGAAGGGATGACATGGTGCCAGCAACCCATAAAGGTGGATGTACAGTTGGAAACCTGAAAATGATGGAGGAGACATCATTCAACTACCCTCTGGTAATTTAACATAGCTATTGAAAATAACCATTATTATTGTTGATTTACCCATTGAAAATTGTGATTTTCCATAGTTATGTTGGTTTACCAGAGGGAAACGTCCTGAAAATCAGTTTCACACGTTTCGGTATCGTTTTTGGGGAACCTCGTTTTTGTGGAAAGTGGCCCATGCATAGATCATTGTTCTATTTCAAAAGTGCTTGGTGACCTTCTTAAAGATTCTGGGTCAAGCTGTGAAGTTGTTGCAAATGGGGGACGTAGTCGTGGTTACCAGAAGGGTATCGATGTATCTCAGATTAAGGGATATCCCAGATCTCAGTTATTTACTCATATTTCCTTACTGGTGCTTGGCAGGGAATGAGGGAATGATTCATAGTCACTAGTAATAATAATCCCATTCCCCCATTCCATTCCCTACTAAGCACCAGTAAGCTTCTGTCTGACAGGGTGCATCTCACATTAGCCAAACAAAATTAGGGCATGCCCCCCCAGAGGTGATGCTCATGTCCGGTTCGAATATCTATGAATAGTAGGGATCATATTGCTAGTCGCCATTGTCCAAAGAATATTCATGACTATACTGATAAGAACAATATGACATATATGAATCTTAATCAAACATAATCTAACCAGTATCAAATGTGTATGTTTGTATATATATATATATATTTATTTATGTATATACATGTGCAATATGGATTTCCAAGACCATGACACATATGAAATAATTACTACATAAGATAGAACTGAATCATCCAATCTTCCTTAAATGGATCAGAATCATATTTTTCTTCCCAAGCTCAATTTAAGGATATATAATGGTTGATTTCTGCAATCTTCCCAATCTCAATTTATCATTTTTCAGGGCGATGGATTTTTGAGTGTATACATATTATATATATATATACTGTGTAAATATGTATTCTAGGCACGATGTACTATACAATATATGATGTTTTCCTTATGTTTTTGCCTAGACTTAGGCCCGCCAAGTGCCTCGAAAAATTGAAGTAACATGTCCGGAGGTCATCAAACGTGGCTAGCTGAAAACTCCCGGCACCAAATGGCGGTTTAGTTTGCTGTGAAAATCAAAATATAAATATGACTCAGATGGTGTATATATAATTATATGTTAATTATATATAATTATATATATATATATATATATTTATATATATATACATTTAATTTATGGATGTATATTAATTTGACTCTAAAAATATCATATTTAACAACAATACCCAACTGATCCTTGGCCGCCTCTCAGGTGCCAGCCTCTCCTCAGCGGGCTCCCTGACGGTGGGCGCCAGCGGCTGCGTCCACGGCTTCCTGGCAGCCTGCGCGGCCGACAGCTCCGCCGCGCAGCTCTTGGCTTGGGCGCCACGGCGCAAGGAACTGCAAAAACCTGGGAAAAAGGTTGGAAAAACCAAGGAAAAACCATGGGAAACATGCGGAAATTTGCGCAAAACTGATAAAACATTGTGATTTGTTACATCAACAATCATCAACATTACGGAAATGCTGAATGAGAATGGGTCAAAACCTGGTATGTTCAATGTTTTTTTTGTTTGATTGACGATTTTTCATCATCCACAGATCGGGACCCTCGGGACCAAATGCGCAAGGTCCAAGGAGACCAGTTGGGGTACCCAATGACTTGACCCATAGTCAACTAGATGTAGCAGTTCTGATTGGTGGTGACTGGAACATGAATGGATTATGACTTTCCCATCATATTGGGAATGGAAAATCATCCCAACTGACGAACACTCCATGATTTTTCAGAGGGGTGGCGAAAAACCACCAACCAGATATGTTTGATATTTTTATGGGATAGAATAGGATAGATATTTATGGGATATAACTATTATACAACTGGGATAATGGAGTTTCAAAATTCAAATCCATGGAGTCGATTCAGTTCGCCCGGAACGGGAGCGGATGAATTTCTCTGGGACGCCAGGGCATTGACAGGTGACCGGGTCCCAAGTTTGGAGACCCCTTTTATGTACTGACATAGCCCCTGCTAATCAAAGGTGGCAATTTGACAAACCACCATTTATTTCGTTGATTTACCCATGAAAACCATTGATAAACCATTGAAAACCTCCATTTGCCACGTTTGATTACGAAAGGATAAGCTAACATTCAAAGAAACCCGGATATATTGATGTAATTTGTTGCTTTCTTGATGGGAATGTGTAGTGCTGGGTGAGCTTGTTGTGTTGCAACCTTCGACACTGTTGGACCTTCCAAGATTTGGTACAATATGTGCCATGTAGATAGACAATAATTGGATTGGATAGACAGACAGCCAGATAGATAGACAGGTGCATAGATAATTGGATAGATGCATATACTATGGAGAGAGAGAGAGATATATATATATATACATAGATATATGCAGCTATACATAGGTAAATAGATGATTAGTTGGATACATAGATACAACATATGATTTACACATCTACTCACACACACATAAATATACATATGTAATAATATATATATATAGTATTTGTGAATGGTGGATGTTCACTCAAGGACAGGTTTTGAGAGCGTACTCTCTGACATTATCAAGACACGGTCATGAAAAATTTGTGTTCTACCAGTTGTAAATGATTTCTACCAGTTGTTCATATTAAATACCCCCATTCTATGGTCGCAGCTATGAGATTTGATCCCCTACACCAAGCATGGTGGCTCTGACAGTCTGAGGGGTGTTCCATTGCCCAGGCAGTCCCCGGTTCCTGCCAGCGTCGTTGCCGCTGTCGTCGGCAGGTTTTGGCTCCTTGGTGCTGTATTCCTGGTGCATCAGGTCTTTGTTTTGCTTTTTTTCTATGGAGGATTATGATGGAGTATGTTTAGTTTACCCTCTGGTAAACTAACATAGCTATTGAAAATGGCCATTTATAGTGAGTTTTCCCATTAAAAATGGTGATTTTCCATAGCTATGTTAGTTTACCAGAGGGTATACCATTTGATGTGCCCAACCCATTATTGAAGGTTGATATGTTATGTTTCCAGAACGCCATTAACGCATGTGTTTTTGTTGGCCCATTCCAGGAGAGATTGGCAGTTTTCTGTGCCGTAAAAATCACCAGCCCGTGGGTCCGAAGGCTTTCGATTCTCAATACCCATGTGGAACAATGGCCAAAACCCACAAATTTAACATGTTTTTTTCAGGAAAACGGGTGATTTTCCAACTTTTATGTGGGTTTTCTGGAGAGTAGAAGCATCACGTGAAAACTTGTTGTTTTTTTTCCGGAACCCCTTTTCATGAGACGCCAAGTTGCATAAGCTTCCTATGCACTTCCCTTACATGAGAAAAGAATCAAGAAAGCCACGATGAGCCCGGCGTAGTTGCATCCAACATATTTGTGCAAGTGCAAGTTGAGCCTATGTTTTCTTTGCTAATCACCCATAATGCCATAAACGTTATTCAACTATATCCAGCGTTTGATTGTTTATAATACCCATCATAGCTGGGATCCATGCATAGGACATATTACATAATTATTGTTTAGAAACTGTCCATGTTTGCTTTTCCTAGATATCTCCCAGAATTGGTTTCCGGTGAAAGAACAAAACCGGGAAACTTATGTTGGCTGGAAAATCAATGGTAAAGACTCTATAACCAGGGTTATAATATCACCATAAATACATCTCCAATAATCATAGCCACTGGTGCCATATTATATGGATCCTTTTGTGGGTTTCTTCAAAATAGGCCTACCCGAAACACCAGGGTTCGGGCAGGTCTTCGTGCTGATCGTCTCCTTGATCTCTGGGCTCTTTCTTCCGCAGACCCTTGGGATCGCATCAAAGAGTGGCAAAACTCGCCTGCTGTGAAGCAATTCACATTGGATTTCATTGGAAAATATCAGAAACTCCACTACTATAGGGATGCCTTCCATTTATAGATGATTTCCCCCTTAAGCCATATTTGCATAGATTCACATATGTTTATCTCATATATCTTTCAGCGTTGCCATGTTTTCAACCTTGTCCTATTTAATATTTGATGGTTTCTGTCGGTTTTTAGTTGTGTTGGCTAATGCCATAAACGCATGTAGATACGGTATATCAGCTTTTTAAATGAGTGGAGCAACCGAAGTAACTGAACAAAAATAAGAAAACATCAAAAAAAAAACAATTCTTTGGAAACAGCCACCATTATTTACCATCAGATCCAACACTTCATTCCTTGTTTGACAAACATCTCCTCGCATCTCCAGTTGTCATGGTGGTCTCTTGGCTTAATTTGAGCTGCGCTACGCCGCTACAGTGGCTGGCCGGATAGTTTTTCTTGCCCTGACTTCTGCTGGGTTTTCCTTCATCTATATCGATTACCAGTAATGGGTGGTCCACAAAGCAGCCCCAATTTCTGGTTTCGATGATCACTGGGGAATCAGCCTTCGGGATCTTCATGATATGCCATCCCTTTCTCCATGGCGAAACATTGGGAGGTACTTGGAAGTGCAGTTCCATACGTGAATCCATGAATAGTTCTAGTTCCATAAGTGGATATAACTATATAGTCTCTTAATATGTCTTATATGGTTATGGAGGTTATATCAAGTTCTGAGGATATAATCATATTCTATAGTCTTATAACTTAAGTGGATATAACTATAACCTGGTTGGTGGTTTCAAACATTTTTGATGTTCCATAATATATGGGATAATCCTTCCCATTGACGAACTCATATGTTTCATAAGATGGTTATTGCACCACCAACCAGAATAATAATGGTGCTTTATTAAGTATAATAATGGTTATAGTACCCTCTGGTAAACTAACATAACTATGGAAAATCACCAAAATTTTAGTGGTGATATAACATGATATAACTATATAGTCCATAAATAGGCCTTGAATCCCAACTTCTGGGGGCCAGGATGGACACCTGGGCTCACCTCGGCGGCGCCGTGGCCGGCTTCGCCGTCTGCGCGGCGCGGCCGGCGGAGGCGCGGCTCGGGCGCCTAGGGCGGCTGGCGCGGCTGGTGGCGCTGCTGGTGGGGCTGGGAGGCGTGGGGAGGTGGTCACGGTCACTGGAGCAATGTAGAACTAGTGATTCACTAAGAGTTGATTCATTAATAATCTTAGGGATTATTCTCAGAAATTACTAAGAATCACTAAGAATCACATAATGAAAGTCATGTGGAAATCATGTGGAAATCACTGATCATCACTGGTATGATTTCCATAAATTGGCCATGATTAGTGGTTTTTCATGATCACTGATGATCACTGATGATCTTAGTGAATGGTGATTATCAGTGGTATAATGGCCATCCTCTGATAATCAGGAATGAAAGTGTGACCAGGGATAGGAACCTTGCAGTATTAGATAAATAGATAATTATATAATTATATATATAATATATATGACTGAATAACTACATATAGTATCATATAATTGTATAATTAATCAGTGGCCATTTCAGGAACCTAAATAGAGGTACCTACCATTTTTTAAGGGTCTCTTTCAAGGGGAAGATACCCCCCAATTTCTATGGCTTGATATGGTACAGTACCTCCAGTTTAATTACGCCATTGATAGAATCGGGTACCCCCGAATCATCCAAGCCATGGTGCCATGGTGGCTTGGGGATCCCTGAGTTTAGGACCCCCATTGAATAGCATTTTGCCCCTGGATTTTGCATGGAAAACCAGGGGTGTTGTGAAAGGCAGGTGATTTTTATTGATTTTATGGACTTTCTACCCGGGGGTTCGAAGCAGATTGGACTAGAATGGAAGGGAAAATCAGGGAAGGACTGTCAAAATTTGATCGAGGATTAAAAACAATTGTTGTATTCAGTGAAGGCTGTTCCAGCTTTGAACGCCTGAATTTTCCGTTGAAAATTATGAAACAACACATCATTGTTTCTGTGATGATCAGGCGGCGGGGCAACTTGCATTAGTTGCCCAAAACATAGGGCACCCAAAACAGCCATGGCCCGTGATTTCTCCCCCTTCAATGATACACACGCCCAAGTCACTGGGGGACTCTTCCGCTGCGAGGCGCCAGTCTGTGTATTTATCTTCTCACTTGCTCATCTTGCTACCAGCCACCTGGTCAGATTGCAGAGCTTCCGATGTGACCAACGGCTGGACAACGACGTGCGCTAGCGGAACGTGCTGCATGGTGCTGCTGGGGCTTCAGGAACTGGTATAGGGTGGTATAGGGTGGTGTCATAGTTAGAAGGAAAATTCTCCTGCGAACAGCCTGGATCAAGCTCCAGGCTTCGATTTTGCAGGGAAGGTTGCAAAATTTAGGAGTGTGTCATGTTGACATCACTGAATGACTTGTTGTGTGCGTTCTGGTCCGACCTCGCGCGACGAAGTGCACGGCCTGCCATGAAGGCCCCACCACTGTGACGCCAGCCGTGCGATGCCCAACAGATTGGATCAAAAAGTTTGCCACGTCGCTGGTTGGTGTTCGTCGGACCCGGCGTTGTCCAGCTGGTTTTAGAGGGGCCTTTTTGTTGATGTTTTCTTGATGACAATGACAAACACATAGTGACATAGTGGTTGAAAGGACTAAGAACATCTAAGAACCACAAGTCTTGCAAAAGCCAGCTCGCTTTGTGCTGAATGAGGTTGTGCACAAAAATCAACACTGATGCATATCTTACCCTCTGTTGATGGAATGGAATTGTGCTGTTCAAGAAGTTCAATGTGGCATTGGCATAGACCAACATTGAACTCAAAGCATCCTTGCAAACTTTGCCTGCCTTATTTGTTGTCTCACCTCCTGCGCCACACTCCACTTTTGCATTGCGCGATGGAATATTTAAAAAACTGTCAATTTGGCACCATGGCTGTGTCATATCAACGCTAGGTTAGTAAACCCCCGACTATTCATTCTTATATCATTGGAGGTAGTTACCCCCAAAAAAGTGAAATCAATGGCTATCAAAATTGGCACCCCCCTATTGATATACTGGAGGTTTATTCTCCTGGGGTAATACTCATCCAAGGTATTTTACTCCACCCAGTACATCAGGTGGGGCGGGTGGCATTTGTGTCTCGCTGGGGTTGGGATTGGCACCCCAAAAGATGGAATACAGGAACCAAGAAAACCAAATATAGTATTACTCTCTGGTTATGACTAACATAGCCATGGTATAGATGGCCCATAGAAATAGATGGCTTACCGTTCTTAAAAATTGTGATTTTCCGTGGCTATGTTAAATAACCAGATGGTAGATTTATTGATTTGAATTTGATGATACCACCATTCAACCAGGATTTTGCTACACCGCTACACCGCGATTTTCGCGCAATTCCCGAAGTTTGATCCACTCCCATCTTGGTTTCCGCTACTGAGGAAGGCAACGCCTTTGTTTTGAATGAAGGACCCCCAGCTGTTGGAAAGACCACCCTGGGTTTGGAACCCACCAAGCAGAGATAGAGTGATGGCTGGAGTGCGCTCACAGAATTCGCAAATATTAGCAAAAATGAATATCCCAGGAAACCATGGTTGCCCCCTTTTGACCCATCGCTGTCTCGGAATGCCGGGAAATATGTACAGGCACCGGGGTTAAAAATCTAATCTGTGTTTTTTTGTGGTTGGATAGTGAACTTCTTGGTGGTTGAGTGTGTCTTTGTCCCATCAAAAAAGGACAAAAAAGGCAATGTTTCTTCGAGGAGTCCTGCTATGACATCATTCAGTGGGCAGATACACCAGCACCAGGCATCACGGAAATCCTTTCTACACCCCAGAGCCAGATGTCGCTTGCCACAGATTCCGGGATCTGAAGGTTGGCTTGGTCAGTGGGAGACTTGGTGCTTATCAACCAGATGTTTACATGTAGATCGTCAGTTCATGGGAATTACCATCTGGTTGTGACGTTCACAGTTCGCCATGGAAAGATCCACCATTTTTAAGAACGGTAAACCATCTATTTCTATGGGTCATTTCCAATAGTACCCAACAGAATTATCCACCTATCAATGGATTGGTTTAAGGAGAAATCTTCCCATTAAGATCATGTTAAATAACCAGAGGTTAATTCGATTTCTCCCACGAAAAGTCATTTGGCCAGTGGATGAACAAAGCGCCAAGGTCAAATTCTAGCTGAATCGTCAAACAAGTCTTCAAGTTCACACTAAAAAGTCATAAAGAATGCCTACTGGCCTACTGTACATATATATATAATATAATATATATATATAAATCTATAATGATCTATATAGATCTATCTATAATGATCTATGACCTATATCTATAGTCGTAGGCAATATCTACGACTAGCCATGGTGCCATGTCAAGTCGTGATGCCAAAACCTGAGATTTGTCACGAGCTTCTGGGTCATGTGCCGCTCTTTGCCAACTCGGCCTTCGCGGATTTTTCCCAAGAGATCGGTCCGGCCCCTAGGAGATCGATTTGGGAGTTGGGGTGGTGGGATGGTTTTCTTTTGAGGATCAAACAAAAATCCGAAACATAGACATAACCCAGATGCTCCATGTAGGGCATGTTTCCTTGCAAAACTGGTTGATTTGTGAGGAACACGGTGATACATATTCATCATATTCCATGGTGCATATGGGATATATTAGGGTAATCAAGGATATCAAGGCTGGCCCTGCTTGGTGACATCCCCCTGTTGGTTGATTCGACCATGGTTTGTCTGGTGAATCCATTTGTTGGTGCGGTGTAAGTCCCTGAAGAATATGGGTGAACGTCCCATCCTTGTTGGTGAACTTCACCCCTGAACTTTTTTAGATTCTAAGTCCCATTGCAAATAGAAAGCAACAGGATGAATGTCTATTGTCCTATTGTCCTATTCTAGATTTTAAATCAAGACAACATCAAGCAATGAGCAATCAAAAAACCCTAACCTTGCACATACCACTGCCAGAATCCCTGGTTACATACCTGTGGCCTGTGGCAAATAATTATGGATGATTTTTTGGTTGGGGTGTGGGGACCTATCTTTTTGTGATACACAGGACTAAATCTCACCACGGTTTCTGGCGATGTTTGGGGTTTAATGTGTGTTGTTATCTCACATGTAAGAAGTTAGAATGTGGTTCTTTTTTGCAAACATTAGCGCGGATTTGGGTGTACCCGATGTTCATGTATCCCCATGCAATCTGAATCAATCTGAAGTTTATGGGGAGACGGAAAGGAAACCTCTAAATTTCGAGGTAAACATGTTCCATTGAAAAACCCTGAGCCGATCCTTGAACTCCACCAAAAGCTGACCGAAGAAGAATCAAATAGCATGCTTTCTAAGGGCTTCTGAATCAACCACCTGGTGGTTGAATCCCATGGGTGACCTGGAGAGATGAAGTATAGATATATCAATATTGTATGTATATATAATATATTCTATATTATATATTATTTATAGTTATATATATTATATCTACCTTAAACCATAGATTTCACCGAGTTTCCCTTGGTCCACCAGGTCTAGCCTCCCTGGCCGCCACCGATGAAGACGTGGCCAAGCTGGCGGCGGTCTATTGGTTCACCGTGGAGTGCCTTCGGCGGCCGCTTCAGAGGCCTAAAGGTCGCGGTTTCGGAGGGGTTGAACCTGGAGAATTGGCTGAAAATTCACCAGGATAACCAGGGTAATAGATGATTCAATACATGGAATATACCAATGATGATATGTATATATATATATATAAAACTCAGGAAATACCAATGAACCCCCCCATTTTTCACCACCTGACTGTCGCCAAGTCCTCCAATCCCATTTTTCATCGTTGGTCCAAGGTTCGGCCTCCTCCGGGAAGGTGCCGTTGGGTCGCATGGAAAAGATGGGTTTCCTTGAAAAATTGAGGGAAAACCGCCCCAAATTTGATGGTTGATGATAGTTTATGATCATGTTCCATGTGTTTTTAATTTGTAATCTGATGGATATCACCCATGTTCAGATACACCCATATGATACCGGGAAAGTATGGGGATTACTCGGCAAAACGGCTGAGAATGAGAGAAAAACATGTCAGGTTTAATCGGGTTTGCTGAGTGAATTTATGGAGCATCTTCCCGAGTGAGACCAATCCATTTCCTTTACCACCTATCATGCACCTCAATCTCAACACTTTATCCCCAAATTATGAACAATTGCCACTAATCATTTATCAAGCTTGCTTGCCTTTACTTGAATATCATTACCCGTGTTTCAACAGTATTGTGTTCGCATTGTCCACGGATTATTTCCACTCGAGCCAGCTATCCATGTAGATCATATAGTTGCTAGCATTTTGAACTTGTATTTTATCCGTCATGTCTTATTATGTCTTAATGTGGTGCCTTACAGTTAGCTAAATTGGTTCACAACTTGTATACCGCTGTATACCTATAGAGTTTATGGTAGATACTGCGGGGGTACACCATATTGATCCATAAAATATTGCATTAAGAAACCATTTCTCCAGTTCCAAAAATCTCCCAGTTCCCCCTTGCGCCCTCGTTGCCCTTGTTCAGGGGAGGACGTGAAGGCCTTTGGTGCCGGAGTACTCAGTTCTTTTGGAGAGATGGAATGGGCATGTTCGCCTTCTCCCTCCCAGGTGCCAAGTGGGGCTTAGGTGGCTTAGGCGGCTTGGGGGTGGCTGTGTGGATTGTTCTTTTTTGTTGCCCTTTAAGAACAACAAAAAGGTTGGGAGGTTGGTGCTTGGACTGGATTTTTGTTTCTTCCTTTTAAAGCACAATCAAAAAAAGAAGTTGAAGCAACCGGTCAGCTTTGCTGGACTCGCACGTGTTGAAATTTCAGTTTACAGCCCTCCAACTTCCGCCTGAGGGCGATTAAAATTGGACAAAGCTGCGGTTATTTCGAAAAGACTTCAGCAAATGTTTCCCACAGCGAACCAACGTTTTGAAACCACCTGATCGTGGTTTCAACACGTTTCAACTGGGCAAACCTTGGAATTGAGATTTGATGGGAAAAATGGTGTGCTATCACCATTCAGGGATCCTCCTGAGTACCTCCTATAGTTCCAACCAAAAATCAACGTTGGGAGCCAGGAGTGCCGCGACATGGGCAGCATGAAGGATCAACTGAACCCTGTCCTTCGTCCTCTGGATCCCTGGGAGGCGAGGTGGGCATTCTCGTCGCCAATGATCAGAATTGTAAAGGCCATTTATGGGAACCCTAACCAATCAACCAGGGGTTGTTAAGTTGGGGGAATGAAACAGGCTGGACATGGGCGCAGGTCTCAAGTCATCGTGAAATTTCCGCGAAAATTCCCCTGGGAATGTAACCATCCCCTAAATCACCATATATATATTAATATATTATTTTACCAACAATATATATAATTACACAATGTTACATATGATGTTTTTAAAGAACATTGCAAAGTAACAGCACCCAATATTAGAACACAAGTTGGGAGTCAAACATGTTCATTTGCTTCTTTGGGATGATGGTGAGTTTGTCTTGTAACCACCCAGCAGTGGTTTGTACCGGGGTGAAACTCACCCGGCCAACTCAAAGGCGGCCAAGCAAGACTATCCGCTGCTTGGACGCGCTTAGGGAGCGGTGCTACATCGATACTGGGGAAACCATCAAACGTTACCTTTAAATAGGTTTGGGATTGTTTGGGATATATGTTAAATATTTTAATTGTTTACTGTAAGTTTCCTTATTGAGTTGCAGATGTGGCTACCAAAGAGGGGTCCTAGGACCCCCACCCCTAACAAAAGTCTTCGTTCAGGCCTCAGGCTACAGAAAAATCAAGTTCAGGTTGGTGATTTTTCTTCATTGGCGGAGGCCCATGGAATCTTCAGTTGTTGTTTGTTCGGTTGAAATTGGCCAGATTTTCTTCACATGGGACGTCACGAGGACGACAAAACCCTGTGGTTCATTGGGGAGCATCATTGTCTCCAAAAGGCAAAGAAGCAGTGTGGTTCAAATGAAAAGAGATCCGGAGCCTGCCAATTGTGTATCAATTTGTCAATATATTCAATATTCTTGTGTTTGATGTGTGTGGACCCACATCAAATATCGTATTATACCTCCATTTGTCGTGCCAACCCATATCCATTGTATCTATATACATACATAACATTACAGTACATAACATTACATTGCATTGCATTATATACATTGCATTGCATTACATTACATACATAAACATACATAAATTCATAAATACATAAATACATAGATACACAAATACACACATACATAAATACATAAATACATAGATACACAAATACACACATACAAAAATACATAAATACATAAATACACACACACATACATAAATACATAATTACATAAATACATAAATACACACACACATACATAAATACACACACATACATAAATACATGCATACATAACATTACATTACAATACGGTAGATTACAGTTCATTACATTACATTTCATTACACTGCATTGCATTGCATTCCATTGCATTATATTACACTACCTACATACATACATACATACATACATACATAATCATACATAATCAAACATAATCATACATAATCATACATAATCATACATAATCATACATACATATTCATACATACATAATCATACATACATAATAATACATACATAATCATACATGCATAATCATGCATACATAATCATACATACATAATCATACATACATAATCATGCATACATAATCATACATACATATTCATACATACAGAATCATACATACATAATAATATATACATAATCATACATACATAATCATGCATACATAATCATACATACATAATCATTAATACATAACATACATACATAATCATTCATACATACATACATACAGACAGACATACATACATACCTACCTACATACCTACCTACATACCTACCTACATACCTACCTACCTACCTACGTACGCCCACATACATAAATACATAAATACATAAATACATGAATACATACATATACATACATATACATACATATACATACATATACATACATATACATACATATACATACATATACATACATATACATACATATACATACATATACATACA
>Ga0126342_10012411_pt1 | contig 15198 bp, 13 predicted proteins | sample Cyp1metagenome_FD_92528 | JGI IMG/M metagenome (GOLD analysis project Ga0126342, IMG submission 92528) | Coral microbial communities from Lord Howe Island, Old Settlement Bay, Australia - Cyphastrea 1 metagenome | ecosystem: Host-associated > Invertebrates > Cnidaria > Coral ...
CAGATACATTTTTTTTTCATACCTTCCGAGGAAAACAGAATTATAGAACAACAGGGTACGGTAAATAACCGTACCTTCGTCCTCCTCAACTTCCGTTCTATAATTCCGGCACTGACCATATGCCAAAATATCTTGGGTATACCACTCACAAGTGGATATGGGTTAAGACATGTAAATGGATATGAGCGATCCCAGTTAAGTTCCCATATTGTAATTAATCCTAATGCAAATCGTTGTGATGGATCCAATATATATATATATCATAGTGCAATATTCCATGGTATAATCTAATGGGTTATGTAATACCGTAGATAAACTACAGGATGGGGGGGCCCCAAACGTTATAAGTTGGTTTATAACCCGATCTAAATATATATATATATATTACGTATATAAGAAAGTATGATACACTATGAATTTATGAGGCCCATCCTGTATGGATGAATGTGGGTAAAACTGGCTGTCGTGTTTACCATCCCCCAGTCATCACCATTTTTATAGGTGGTAGAAACTTACCATTCCCAGTCATGGGCTGGTAGAAACTTACCATTCCCAGTCATGGGCAGTTTATGACATTGTTTTACCCACATTAGTGACTAAATAATGGGATAAATCCTCCATGTGTAAATAGTGTATTTTCCCATATTTTACCATCATTTCCTATGATTTCCTCATATGTTCCATGATTTTTCATAGAATTTTCCATGATGTTCCCATATTTTCCAATGTTTTCCTATGATTTACCCACATGTTCATGTATTTTTCCCATATTTTACCATGATTTCCTATGAATCCCGTCGTGATGTCACAACGACTGACCTCCCCCCCGGCAGTCCATGCCACTGACCGTCAGCATGCCGGGCGTCCGTGGGTTGGAGGACTCTTCGGCCTGCGGGGAGCTGGGATGTTTGGTGATTTTTGGGGATCTGCAGGATCCCATGATGGGATATACCCTCTGGTAGATTAACATAGACCCTGAAAATAGCTTAGTTTTAATGGAAACGAATCTTCCAACCCCTATCTGCCAGGCCAGAGGGTAAAAATTGGAATATGGGATACTTACCCTCTGGTAGACTAACATAGCTAAGTTGGTGCAAATAACTCCCATTAAACCTATGGTTTATGGCAGATATAACGAACTAGTTTTCGTGGGGTTTATAAACCACCTTATATAGTAATGAGATGGACATATATATTGGAAAACTGGGGATATATTAAAGAAAATCTGGGGATATATTTTCCAACTTAATGTGGGATCCCATTTTATAAGGAATATATAGAATAAAAATTGGAAAACTGGGGATATATAGATGGGATGTAAATATATGTAAATCAAAATCCCATCATAAACTGGGATGTTTTTATAAAAATTGGAATATGGGATACTTATGGACTATTCAAGGTATATCTATTGCTGGTTGGTGGTTTCAACCAACGCCTCTGAAAAATATGACATCGTCAGTTGGGATGATGAAATTCCCATATATTATGGAAAAATGACAAATGTTCCAAACCACCAACCAGATTGTTATGGCAAAAAAAAACTATGGAAAATCACCATTGTTAATCGAACATCATCCTAAATCATCTATTGTCCAATAACTTGGATTTCGTGGAAAAAAAAACAACAAAAATGGTGATGAAATGGGATTTCATGGGAAATTGAACCTGGAAAAATGAGGTGAATTTTCATACATTTTTTGTCGGGGGAATTTAACCAGGAAACATATGGGAAAACTGGGGATATGTTTGGATGGATCTATACTAGTGATACTGGATACTGCTTGATTTAAGTTAGCTAAGTTAGTGTGAAAAACACTGTGACATAATTTTTTGGTGGACACATTTTCTTGTCAAAAATGCAACTTGACTTGGAAACATCTTTGGCTCAGATTGCCCCAGTCTTGGGATGATTGGCCCAGTGAAACAGATGGGTTATGATATGTTAATGTTATCCTCTGCTTAGTTAACATAGCTATGGAAGCCGTGGCCATGGCCCATTTATGAAAATAGTTTATGATGATCTACAATCATAGCTAGATTTCAAAAATGGATTTATGATGATCTACAATTTATAGATAGTTTTAAAATGTTTTAGATATATTTCAAAAATGGTGATGTTCCATAGCTACGTCAAATAACCAGAGGATAAAAATGTTTCTGCTGGAAAGATGCCAAGTGTCTGGATCCATCTTAGTTCGGACACATCTCAAAAAAATACAACGATAACGATACTGTGGATGGTTGCGAAATCCTGCACCACCAAAAGGATGGTTGAAACCCTATAAATAATGGGATAAGTCATCTATCAACTGGGGATTTGGATTTCGCAACCATCCACAGTATCAGATAGATGCACACACCTCAGTTGATTCTTTGCATCTATGCTAGCACTGATCTTGCAAGTTGTTTCTCAAAAATGTGCAATTAATATCTTTTAATACCAAGGATAAGGGCAAATTTGACCATGATTTGCCTTCCATGTGAAACACTCTGATACAGTGCTCATGTCCTATCAGTCTCCAAGACGTATGAAATACCTGACACAGTGTCTGTCTGAAATGAAGTTATGCTCAGGGGTTTTTATCCAAACACCTCCAGACAAAAACCCGCACTATTCCCATAGTACAATAAATCAGAACCAACAATCACAGTGATTGCATCTTGATGGCATGTAAAAGACTTTGGATACTTCACGAATCTTCATGAATACCATTGTCACGATCGTGCCAGCAATTAAATGTTCACCCGTCTGGGGTATCCCCACAACTCTGGATTGTTCCCCTCCATCCTCCCTCCTATTCCAATGGTTCTGCTCTGATCCGAAAATGGTGAAGTCCAAAAAAATCCATGGGGTAAAACATGGTAAAACCAGATTCTTTTCCGTCAAACATGCCATCAAATTGGAGATCCCCGGCTAAATCACAGAATTCACTAGGCGAAATAAAGCCATTCACCTTCAATGCGGGGCTGAAATAAAGCCAACAAACCCTTCCGAACTGCCGCATTTTTGTTGACCTCGTAGTGCCGCTGCAACAATTGAGCTGTTGAAACCATTTTTTTGTCAAACTCAACTACGCATCATATTGTCGGTTGAATATCACATTATAAATATTATAATACATTATAGATCATTATAGTCTATAGTTATGTGATGTCAAAAACGATGTTGAATCTGCCAAGTACATTCCAGTTGAATCCCATTAAATCAACACAAATAAATCAACATGTTCATTGAAAAATCCACTATAAAAATCCAACTAAATCAGCAATTATGTTCTTGCTTAAATCCCCATGAAAAAAACTCCCCCAAATCACTGCACCTTTTCACCCTTGTTCGGCAAGGCAAAGCACCAACGATAGGCCACCTCAGTTGGTGATGGTCTTGGTGAGGCCCAAGGGAATCGCTAAGTTGATCACTGGCTGAATTCGATGGGTGAACATTGTTGAACTGGTAGCGGCTCGTAGAACAATCCTGATATATCATATTAATCGAAGTATACCAGTGAATGGTTCCTGGTTTATGGTAGATTAGTAATGATTAGTAGATCATGATATATTGAACTAATGGCTTTGTGAACCCGCTGGTTCACATACCTGAGGTACCCTCGTAGTTGATATGATGAGTAGAACTTAATTTTTGTGTGTGTGTTTTTTGTGTTTTTTTTTCGGTGCATACACATGCTGGTTGGTGGTTTAAAACCATCTTCAAAAATATGAGTTCGTCAATGAGAAGGATGACATCCCATATATGAAATGGAAAATAAAATTCATGTTCCAAACCACCAACCACACATGTTATGTATGTTTGTGTGCAGGCATTGCATACTGTGTGTAAATCTATAGAGAGAGATCTCAACCCCACGCAGCGGATGATCCCGATGCAATCTGCATAGTGTGTGCATGTTACACAAATGGTGTTCCGTTATGTCGGGGTAATTCTAGAACTGTGAACAAAATATCGAAGCAAATTGGATGATCTTAAATGATTTAAACATATATTTAAACTACATGTTTTAGATAGGTTGGGGAAATTCAGCAACACAGAAACAAAGAACTTCACCAAACATTGGGATATTTTTTCTCTTACTAGTACCCGCTGGTAATTTAACAGTTCGCTATGGAAAGATCCACCATGCTATTAATGGGAAAATCCACTATTTCTATGGCCATTTTCAATAGCAAACTGTTAGTTTACCAAAGGGTAAACCTCCATTTTCCTATGGTTTTCCTATGGATTTCCTATGGATTTCCTATGGTTTTCCTATGGTTTTCCTATGATCAATGGCCATGTTCAATAGCTTTTTGTAAACGTTTACCAGGCCGGGTAAGTTAACGGTGCCCCAGACATTGCAGGTCTGGAGAGATTCCGGTCTGACGGATGTCTGTCTTGGGCCATTTTGAGGATACCAAGATTAGCAGCTGGGATGAAGTATAGTAATAGTAGTTATAATGGTATCCTATAATACCAATAATAGTAGTTATATATATATACCAATAATAGTGGGATTACTATAATAATACAATATTATAACAATATTATAACTAGTGGAATTACTATAATAATAGTGGTAGCTCATACCAATAATAGTGGTTATATATGGTGATTAATGATGGTGTATATATATTTTATGACCAAGATCCAGTTTATCTGGTTGGTGATTTCAACCTACCCCTCTGAAAAATTGGAAAGTAAATACTGTATTAGTCACTTGGGATGATTCTTCCATAAAATGTTTAAATCATGTTCCAAACCACCAACCAGCATTTTCTGATCCATAGGGGTGATATGATGCGATAGGTGGAACATCGTGGAATGATGCTGCACGAATGACATTCCAATGATAAACCAAGGCGTGAAAAAAAGTGCACTCCAGTAACTTAAAACTCGACTGGAAAACCAACGAAATTTGGACATGAAAAAGAGCGGGGGACACAATGGGTGTTCGATATCGTCAACAGGGCATATTTATCCTCGGAGCGGCTTGCTAGTCTTCAGCTGGTCACCCTTACATGAATTCTTTTCATATGGATCACAAAACATAAAAGCTATAAATGATCATAATATCACTGATAGTTGGATAAAACATTGCTTTTTTTCCCACCCATCTGGAAAACGACCATCCAGGCTGGAAACTGAGAGCACTGTGGGGTTTGTCATTCGTACCTGACGCACCGGCCCGGCCAAGAGAGTCGGAAACCCACGTTAAACAGACAACGGTGATTGGTCGAGTCCAACCGGTATGGATATATATAGTTATAACAAAGATATATGGTATAAATATCTAGGAAGTATACAATTGTACAATATTGTACATGTGTAAAACAGTTTGAAACAAGGACTTATACTGGATATATCATGATATATCTACCGTTGAATGGCTTTACACACCAACTTATGGCTATGTGGATTCCTTCATGAAGGTCACCAATCTGACCGATGGGCCAAGAGCGAACATGATGGAAGCCCACAATTGGATGAACGTATACAACTATCATACAACTATCATACAACTATCATAAAACATCATAAGACATACACATGATCATCACAGATAGTTGAATAAACAATGATAAACAATATTGAGGTGTTTGATGTGAACATAAGGGCAATAGTCTGAGCCATCCAGCCATCATATCAAACACCTCCTAAATAACTTTGTCAAACAGTTGGAGGTACCATGTCTTTAATAATCGCCGATATTAGATCAATTTAGATTGGATAGATGATGATCAACAATGCAATGTTCATTGGATACAGTAATGATGCTAAATCTGGTTGGATTTGGGGTGACGAGAAGTGCTCGTAAGTAAACACAATCACACTCATATGGTCAGGGCTTTCTCGCGCCGCCATGCTGAAATCTAGGCCGTCGATGTCTGTCAAGGAGCATCAGAAAACTGTGCCAGTTCTTTTCACGCTTCGCTTGTGCCCATGTTCAAACCCAGTTCTGGCCCCAAAAACCAACCAAACCAACATTTGGGATTGTCATACCAAAACAAACCAACATTTGGTATGGGGGATGAACCATGATTAACTCCCGAAAAAAATGAACAGGTCCCATACCAAACCAACTGGGGAGTTAATCATGGTTCATCCCCGGAACAAAAAAGCCGTTTGTTAGGTCCCGGGGACAGCCGCCAAACCATGCAACTTTCACCATTCAAAACCCACCTCCATTTTCTTCGAGGTGTCGTTCAATACGGTTCCGAAGTCGATCTTGTGCGTATCCTGGGGTGAATTGTAAGTGGATCGCATCTGGCTAACCCTTGATACTCAGAAATATGTTAACCCTTTGGTCTTTGGTTATTTGACACTCGGGGAACTGGTATAGATGGCCCAATTTAGTTCGATGGTCATGATTTACCGAACTTAATAGTATGTTCCAGTTCCCAAACCGTTCAATTACCAAAGGGAAAGTGTTGCATATCATATTACTCCATTGACGGCTGAATTTCACGGCTAGGTTCGTACAGTGCACATGCAATAATATCTTCTAGAACTACCTCTCCCTCCACTCCTCCTTCCAGTTCAAAATATTATGAACATATAAATGTATACAACATATTGTATATACATAAATCTCACAAATGTCTAGTGGGCCTAGATTAGATCCCTTTGTGCAAAGACCTGTGCTCATGTGATTTTGGCTCGACTCTTGCCACCTGGAGCGATGTTTCATAGGTCTCTCGGTCATAAGCGTATAGGTGTATAGGCTATATGTCATTCATAATCCCCAACCAGTTAGGTCAATAAACCCCTACAGTAAATCACCAATGAACCCATCATTTCGAAATAATCATGTCCACCATATGTTTCATTCTTATATAAACCCCTACTAAAAGACAAAAAAACTCAAGGTGATGATGAAGTCCCCACTACAGTACGAAAACCTCAACCATCATCTTGAAACAAGCCATCCTGCACCAGTTGGTCACTATTGCCATTGAAACACTGCAGGGTCTGCCGGGATTCTCATTTCGGATTAAATTATACTAATAGCAATGGGTTCATAAAATTCTACCATATGATAATCCCATTGCTACTAGGATCCCACTTTTTTCTACTATAATCCCACTGTGGTTAAAACAAAGCCATAAACCATTCCCAAATTCACCATTTTTATGGGTAGTATAAACCATCAAACGAAATGGGATGGTTATAGCACTATAATTATATTGTTTTACCATTATATACAAACCATACCCACTATAGTTTAGTTGTATAAACCCCATTATTATGGTTTGTTTTATAATGGTAAAACAATAATTATAGTGCTATAACCATCCCATTGTTGATGGTTTATAATGGTTGTATAAACCATTATTATTGGTTAAAACAAAGCCATAAACCATCCCCCAGTCATCACCATTTTTATAGGTGGTATAAACCATACCAACCATTATTATTTACCATTGTTTACTATTATCATTTACCATTATTATTGTATTAACGATTATTATTGTTGTTTGAACCCCACTATAATTCTGGGTAAATTAGAATATTTCACTAACCTGAATCTTGCGGCCATTTGGAGATGATTCCCCTTACTAACCATGATTCCAGTGAGGGAGAACAGTGAGGTCGTGATCAAATTGACCCGAATCCATGATTATTATTGTATAAACCATTTGCCAACCATTATCATTTACCACGGTTTTTATGGGTTGTATAAACCATTATTGGTAAACAATTGCATACCACTATCATTTACCATTATCATTTACCAAGCATCATTATATTATTATTTACCAACCGTTATTATTTACCATTGTTTACCATTATCATTTACCATTATCATTGTATAAACCATTCTTATTGTTTGAACCCCACTAGAATTGGTGGAATCCCTGGGGGCCCCAGCCAACTCGATGTTGGGCCAGACCACCTGACCGGCCCAAGGGATGGGGCTACGAAGACGCTCCAAACATGGGGAAAACATGGGGGAAAATCCTGCGGAATTCTCCGGAATTGGTGGGTGAATCTCATAGATTCTAGGGCGAAATCAGGTCATTTCAGCATCATGTCCATGTGGCGGGGTTCGGTTGCGTTGGTGTGAAAATCATGGAAGATTTAATTTTGATGCCCAGACATCATGAAAACTGAAGATCATAGTATATAATTTAAGATTTCACAATGTTAATACCTCAATTATAATGAGTATAGCTGGAATAACATGTACTTCAATGATAAAAATGATAACTAAACTATCATTTATTGTGAGTATAACATGTTCAAAAAAAAACAAATAATAAGTGTCTGATCTGAGAAGGGTAATGTTTCCATTAATCATCCTTGACTATGACCCAATCATAAATCCTACGATTGAATGCAATAGTTTTGGGGAAACATAGGTTCCTGCTTAGCTTACCAATTCTCATTCCACTGTCATGAAATATTGTGGTCATGTTTCCACTAAGTATCTCATAAACATGGGTCATTAAATTGTCCCCATGGGTCACATCACCCAACCATTAGGTATATGGTCTATAATGGCTACTATAAGGTGATGTCCAATATACCCAAAATGGGACAGTTACCAACCCCTGTCATATATCTGGCCATTTAGAGATCCGAAACCCAACCATGCTATCATTCCGCCACGACATGATCAAATTCATCCAGATATAATCATCTATCACCATTCTACTACATTCTACTACTATGTTTGTGGCTTAAATTCGGTGACCCTCTGGTAATTTAACAGTTTGCTATTGAAAATGGTGATTTATAGTTAATTTACACATTAAAGATATTTAAAGATGGTGGATCTTTCCATAGCTATGTTAGTCATTACCAGAGAAAAATCGGCCATTTTCCCGGCCCAAAAACCCAGCTTATGCCATCACTTAACCGCCGCCTTTCCCACCAAGTCCACCATGTTCACGGCCGGATGTTCGTCGTATTGGATCGCCATACCTTAGGGCTTCGTTGGTTTTTGGCCCCCATGGACCGATCGCGAAATGTGGACTCACTGCTTTTGGGGGATATGTAACCTATATATACTATTATATACTTATATAACTACTATAGTATTAATGGGGTTTATAAAAGAATTGAAACTAGGGGGCATCGCCTTGTATGGTTGTGTTTGTTGATTTGTAACCACCATCGTAGATATATCTACCGTAGACATCCATAGACCCTATATAGTTGATCTATAAACCAACTCAGCTAAGTAGGGAGCAGCACCTTGCAGAAGGTTCCCACAAACTCTCCGACAAGATAGGATTGAAACATGGCAAAATAAAAGCCATGAAAATAGGGAACAAAACGTAAATGGTGGGCACGTTGTAGCACCATTTTCGGGGCTAGAAAATGGTGGTAAATTGCATTCAACAGCTCACAAGGTGGTGCCCCATAGTTAGCTAAGTTGGTTCATAACTCCCATTTCACTATGGTTTATGGCAGATATAACTATACTTTTCATGGGGTTTATAAACCAACAAACATCACTGGGGGGGCACCATCCTGCAGTCTTTAGAGGTAAATATGGCGGAAATTCTGGTCCCGGTGTCTGGAGGATCTTTGGTGAGCCTTGGGGATCATCCTCCCATCCTTGCTGATGCTGACAGGACCACCGTGCCACCGAACGGAAAGGACGTTGCGCGCCCGTTGCGACCAACGATCATCAACGATCAAAAGCTTTGAGTACTGAGTTACTGCTCGAAGAAATTGTCCTGGCCAAACATATGCTCGGACATTTCTGGTTGGTGGTTTCAACCCAACCCCTCTGAAAAATCATGGAGTGAAAGTCAGTTGGGATGATGAAATTCCCATATATGATTTATATGATGGAAAATAAAAGCCATGTTTGAAACCACCAACCAGCATTTGGATGATCTGGCAGCGGAAGAACTTCTTGAGCATTCCAGCATTCCCCCAATGGACATCAACTGGTTCATAATCTCAGCTGTTTGGGAACGCGCGGATTGGCGTTGCACACGAACCACATGGTCCTTCAGATACTTAGCAACGTTGGTGCTGTTTGGCTTGACAGTCTTTCCATCGGTAGATAGATTCAGAACCACCAACCAAATCTTGATGATCATATTTCCCACAAAAGATCCTCATAATATATGGTAAGTACATTCAAATATACAGATTTTCATATACGAACTGGTATTTTAGACTACCTCCGGGAAGGTTTTCCTTGGCCCGCCCAACCATCTAAACATACGGAATCCAATTTGTTTACACACAGATGTAAATATACGGATGGAACTGGTGTTTCATACTACCTCAGGGGCATCGCGGTCTCACGCTCCACATATTTAAATGTCGTTACCGTATGTTACCGTATCATATTTAGTCAACATATCCTCATAAAATAAAATACCATCTGGTAATTGAACAGTTCGCTATTGAAAATGGTCCATCTAGAGATGATTTACCTACAATAAATGGTGATTTTCCATAGCTATGTTAGTCATTACCAGAGGGTATATCTTGTTGATGTACCCCTCCCCTTTTTGAACTCTGACCGTTTGACCGTCTCCCAGTTCCCCCCCAATTTCACCACAGCCGTGCGACGTTGCTTCACCGTTCCACTCTTCCGGTCGACCTCAGCAGAAATGACACAGGTGAGTCTTAGGGCCTTAGGGGGATTTTTGGAGAAACTTGATCTGCTTGGGGTAAGAGCAAAATTAAAGAAATACCCTCTGGTTATGACTAACATAGCCATGGAAAATCGCCTATTTATAGATGGTTTATATACCTATTAAAAATATTTTAAAATGGTGATTTTCCATGGCTATGTTGAATAACCAGATGGTACATCAAACACATCTGTACACTTTCGGGAACGTATCTGTTTGATGAATGCAACTACGCGGCAATAATCCATTATTTGACTCCAACTGTTACACCAGATGTTGACTCCTTTCATCCAAAACATTGAAGTAATGAAAATCCTGAAAAAAACACCATGAAACCTCCATTTACAATGGATTTTCCCATGATTTTCCCATGACTTTCGCGCCTTGTAACCGGGGTCGAAGTCCACCAAAATCTCCTGCGATCCGTCGGGAGGAATTCCACCCTCCTCGATGTCCGTGCTGAAGGGGTACTGCACCTGGCCCCGTGGCCCCGTGGCACCGTCTTGGTGAGAAACCTGAACAACAAAAAAAAACACGATCAAGACTTGAACAGTAATGGTTGATTATATATATATATATAAACTTAAATATAATATATATATATATATATATATATATATCATATTATATATATTATATATATATATTATCATATATCAGAATTCATAATATATATATATAGCATATTTAATATATTTATGTTATGTAAAACAGATTATGATAGAATGATCGAAACAAAAAACAATGATGATTGATTCTGTGAAATTTATCACCCCCTGATTGATTAAAAACGGGAAATCCCATAGATCCCATATAGTGGATCATGGAATGATCATGATAATCCACAAGATATTGGGATTATATAATAATAGTGGTTATAATACCAATAATAGTGGTTATATATGGTTATATGATGGGATATATATCTATATCTGGTTGGTGGTTGAGCCCTACCCCTCTGAAAAATCATGGAGTTCGTCAGTTGGGATCATGAAATTCCCAATTAATATGGAAAGTCATTCAAAATTCCATGGTTCCAGTCACCACCAACCAGCCATGCACGTCAGAGACTGCAACGCTCCATCTGTAGGATTTTGGGCTTGAAGGACTTCAGATTCAGCAATCATCCCAGGTCTTTGCCAGATTTGTTGGTCGATTCAAAACCATCCCCAATCGGAGGTACACATTTATCCCATCCGAGGGCCGAGGGCCCGCAAGAAACGAAGAGATATCTCTCACCACAGTTTCTGGAAATAAGAAAAGTCCACAGGGATGACCAAAAAAATACCACCATGATTACCACCATGATATCAAGATATATCAAGTACATTCCCGTTTTTTCCAAAACCATTGTCACCACGTCTCCATAAAATTCATATCCCCATCTCCCAGGTGTAGTGTAGCTGCCGGTGAAACCGGCCAAGAAGCCAAGGAGCCCGCCTGCACCGTGAAGCGGACCTGCCGGAGCCCATATGAAAAGCCCACCCTTTGAGGCTTTTTCCAAGTCATAGCTGGCTGGATATATGAATGGTATATGAATGGATGGTTATTCCGTCAGTCATATGGTATATTAATGGAGGTTTTAATGGGAATATAGGAAAACCATAGGAAAATGGAGGTTTACCCTCTGGTAAACGTTTACATAACTATGGAAAGATCCACCATGCTATTAATGGGAAAATCCACTATTTCGACTGGGCCATTTTCAAGTTCGCAAACTGTAAACGTTTACCAGGCCGGGCAACTTGACCCATATTCATATCGGTATCGGACCTGTGAATCATACCAGCTCTCAGTGGGAGCTAGCTCTAAGAAAGGCCGAGGCAAATCTCAATTTTTTGAACATATACATATACCGCATATACCCTCCAGTAAACAAACACTTTGCGAACTGGAAAATGGACCATTTATAAGTGATTTACCTGTTAAAAAAGTGATTGTCCATAGCTATGTAAACGTTTACCAGAGGGTATAAGATCAATCTAAGATCTACACGGATATTGTTCGATGATCTTCACAATCCACCACAGAAAATAAGACATTGGAATGAGAACCAAACAGAATGGAAGGAGATGAGACTCCATTTACATCCAATCCAAGATGGGGATTAGTTACTTCGATAATCCATTCATCAATCTATTGATCCATTCATATTCATTGCTGTAATCGAAGGAGAATCCAAGTTGGGGAAAATATCTTGGGCCCACTCATAGTTGCTTCACTACTCGGTCACTTAGAGGGATCTGCAGATATCTGCAGAATCTCAGGCCTCCGAACCCAGTGAAGAACCGTCCTAACTACTCAAGAACTGGCTATCGTTTGTTGATGTGCCACTAGCAAATTTCTGATTGGTGCCCATTATTCAAGAATATTGTGTGTGTGTTTTTAATCAAGCGCCAATGAAGGTGCCAGCATGACCAAAGCGAAGAGAAACACTGGGAGGTAATGATTTCTTTGATTTTACTTAGCAAGCCCGGAGGCTGCTGGCCAGGATGTTTGGCGACTGAAAGGCCCGATTCGGGAGATAACAGCCTCCACTAGACAATATACATTGATACGATTGAAATCAGGCGGCACTATCCACCCGAGCGCGTGATAGGCATCTTTCCATGTTTCTGTTAGCCAATCCATTTCTGGTCGACCAACCCTGCTTGTTGGGAATGTTCTGGGAGAATAAGTTCTATAGCCAAATAGTACATAGCTATTGAAAATGGCCATAGAATCATTTGTGGCCTCTAGTAGGCACACTACAAGTATGCACACTACAGCTGGTTGGAAAATGAAAAAAAATAGGGAAAAATAGTGAAAATAACTAAGTACTCCAACTTATGCATTCTCCTAAACTTTGTCCCCATTTTATGGTATTTTTTCTTATGATTTTATATGTTTTTATATTGTTTTTTATTTGTTTTTATTTGTTGAACCCTTGATGAGCCACCTTCCAATGAGCCACCTTGTTCCCACAAAAGATAGAAATAGTGGATTTACCCATTGATAGCATGGTGATTTTCCATAGTTTTCTGTAAACGTTTACCAGGCCGGGTACTTGCCGAAGCTCTCAAGATATGTCCAAATCACATCAAAAACGTTTGCTTTCGCCCTGAATCTGAGAAAATTAAGTCATATCTCCATTGTATAAAGCGAAGCGCGGCCAGAACAAATACAGTATACCCATAGGATCCATGTATGGTATATATGCTAACATTTGGGGTATATTGATGGTAAATGTTACCATATATAGCATACATGGATCCTATGGGGTATATCAGTATATCTTCAATCTTGCGGCTCGGCCAGACATTTCTGCAAGTTCCATTCATTTTGCAGAATTGATTTAAACAGGAATGTACAACAAATTCCAAAAACAAAGTGATAGTCCATGTAAAACCAGGGTTTAATGTAAAACTCCATAATGTTCTTCTCAACCGAAATAGGAGGTTTCCTGAGTCATGGGGATACCCCCAGTTCTCATCTATTTCAACGGGATTTTCCATGAAATAAACCATCATAAACCATCCAGCTATTGCGGTACCCCGATTATGGAAACCCTCATATGTTATCTGGTTGGTGGCTTGAACCCCTCTAAAACATCTTATTCCCAATATATGGAAAAATAAAAGCCATGTTCCAAACCACCAACCAGATATATTGTTATTCCATTTATTAACCATTATTAACCATAGATTAACCATAGATTAACCAGGAAAATTCCATGGTTCCAGTCACCACCAACCAGTTACTGTTCAGGGCAAAATTTCAGGGAAGATCTCCACCGCGCCTCCAATGGCCCCGTGTTCTCCAGTGTTAACGATTCCGTGATCGACGAGATAGGCCTCAAGAAAAAGGCATTCGGCATGACCAGTGTCGTAGACAACACCATTTATATAAATAGAAGTACAACAAAAAGGGATCTTAAGCCCCATTTTTGTTGGGATATGACATGAGGTAAATAGTGATATCAAAAAATAGGGATCTTAAGCTCCATTTTTGTGATATGACATGATATATCATGATACAACTTTGATACAAGCCCTAAAGCTGTGGTTATGTCAGAACTAGAATAGAACTGCACTTCCCTAGACTATCTGGTTGGTGGTTTCAACCCAACCCCTCTGAAAAATGATCGACTTCATCAGTTAGGATTGTTATTCCGGATCTATGGAAAATCATAATTCATTCCATGGTTCCAGTCACCACCAACCAGTGATTATTAACCATCATTAACCAGTGAAAAATCCCTTTTTTCATGTTCCAAACCATCACGTTTGTCCACGTTTGGCACACGCGCTGCCTTAGTCAGACGAAGGCAGCCCTTTGACTGCAGAACTACGAAGCCATAGAAGCGCTTGGCAGTGGCAAGCGGTCCAGTTCCCTTGTCTGCCGGCGAAAAGGCACGGATGAGAACTTTGCCATCCATCGATCAACATGCTCAAGGAGTTGTGGGTTCCAGGGAACCGCAATGCAGCTGGAGTGCATACACAGCATAAGGCTACTAGGCCGGCAGTACTGGGCAGAAAACGGCAAACCCCCATGTCGCAAAATCTCCCTCAGCACTTTACCAAACCACCTTACCCTCTCCTTAAAGCCAATAGGCCGGAG
>Ga0126342_10012412_pt1 | contig 15196 bp, 19 predicted proteins | sample Cyp1metagenome_FD_92528 | JGI IMG/M metagenome (GOLD analysis project Ga0126342, IMG submission 92528) | Coral microbial communities from Lord Howe Island, Old Settlement Bay, Australia - Cyphastrea 1 metagenome | ecosystem: Host-associated > Invertebrates > Cnidaria > Coral ...
TCTCAGGATTGAGTTCGACTGCCGTCCTGGTGCCATTGCGCAGTCCTTGGCATTGCGCGAGCCAAAGTACCAGGAGACCGCAGCATACTGCCACTTCGGCCGTGAGCCAGTCACCAAGACACTTGGCCAGAGTTGCTGAAGCTCCTGCGACCTGGTTCGGCTGTTCACAGTGGGTACTGGGTAGCAGATCTAGTGCCACGAAACCAATCCAGGTGTGCACATGTCGCCTGGGATATTGAGATGCCTGGAATTTAAAATGGATATGATATTGACTAATATTGACCATGTCTCGAACGCATCAGTCGTTCCAGTTCTCCATCCTAGCCGTTTTAGCGGCTTAGCCCAAGGGATGGCATCAAGTTCTTTGAGTGGGAGAACGCGAAGGACGGGGATCAGAGATGATCAGAGATGATCAGAGTGACAGTTGAGCGCAAGAAGAGTCTAGGCCTCAACGCACAGTGCCGTTTGACAGAAAGAAATGAATCGCAGAAGAAAGAACAATTTGTTGCCTCATAATGATTATAATGCCTTACTTGTTCATTTGCTTGTGACTTCCTTTTTCTCTTCCGTTTTTTCCCCGTACAAGGACACCATTTCTCTTGCTTCTGAGTCTTGTCTCCCATACTGTGAAGCAGGACCTGGCCAAGTACAAGTCCATGGACACCGCCCAGGTGGAAGCTGCCTTGAAGGCCAGCACCTACCTCGCTAAGTGGGTTGACTGAGTGGGAAGCAATTCCAAACTCTGGAATTTTCCGTGACATGTGCATAGTTTTGAAAGGGGCCTGATGTTTGTTTCGCAGGTTCTATTGTGTTGTAGACTGTTTGTTAATGGCTCCTGCTTCAAATGGATTGCAAGAGTACGCATCGTGTTGTGCCTTTGATCCGCTTGGGAGCCAATGGTGCCCTAGCGCGAAAGAGGCGCGACCAAATCTTGGAGGATATATATCCACTTCTCGCACAGAAAAGTGGAGCTGCATGCTCACCTGGCTCACCTCTCGGCTTTCATGGATGGGAATAGGATGGAATAGGTGGAATTGGGACCAAGCCTTGGAACGGAAAGTGATGTTTGAGCCATGGCAGCCATAGTTTTACGACCTGGATGGGCCGAAGCTGGATTGCACGGCGATCTTTTGAATCCTTAGCCATGATGGCCATCCCAGCGATGTGGGAGTCAATGTGGGAGGATCTATGAGAGCCAGGAAACCGTTGGTGTTTTGGCTGCAGATTCCAAATATGGATGGTGTCCATTTTTAGCAGATGTCTCTGCTGCAGTATGCTGCAGTCAATGGGCTGAGTTCTCATTCTATCCATGGAACACCGGATTTACACAGCTGGAATGCCATGGAATGCCTCCCAGTTTGGCTCGGAGCATCCAATGAAAACGTCCACGTCGGACGCCACCCCGACTGGCCGAGGTCCTGTTGCGGTTTTTCGCTGGCCTGGCTGCTGGTCTCGGCGATGCCGAAGACTATGTGAGACTCGGGCAGCCAGCTCGAATCCTTAAACTCATGGATTATCAATGGATCAATGGATCCCAATGTTCAATTCTTGAACAGACAGCTCTATGTTCCATGGATCCCAATGTTCAGTTTCATTTTGTTTCAACCTTCAGAGGATTCGCTGGATCGTGAATTTGTATTCTCAAGAGCAGTGTTGTTGGGTTTCAATCTTTGGAACTGGTGCATCACGGATGCAAGGCACTCAAGACTGGAATGGAAGCCCAAAACCCTAGACCCCTGGAAGCTGAAACTGATGTTGGGTTGCAAAACTGACTTAATTTATCTTAATTTCTACATGAATTCGGCCTCAGGAAGGTCGTAAATGGCCGATGTGTGGAGTTTGAAGACGTCTATCCAATTGGCCAAGTGGGACACAACTGGACCAGTGCCTTGGCTGCCGTGGCCACGATTCGACCAACTGGGCACCTCAGTGATTTCAGGTGACCTGGACGATCTGGCGCGGAACTGGTGCGATCGCAGAAGCTGGTGCGTGGGCTTCATGCGTGACTGGGATGGGGAACAGGATGGACCTGCTATGGGTGGGGTTCAGTAATTCAATGGAATACCTGTAGCCTGAAAATCGAGTACCCCCAAAATTGGAGGGTCAATGTGCCAAGCACATCATCTCCAACAAATCTGCAAGATTGGATGCTGGCGCAGCACATTCTGGGGATGACTCAGACATACTCAGACTAATCTTGCCAAATTTGAGGGTGATTGATACTTAATTATTATAATTGGTGGGCGTCAACCGAGGCTATGTCGCTGAAGATCATGATGAACACTGCAACGAATGGTGTGGCCGCCCCCAGTTCTGCAAAGACAGCAGCTCCTCGGAGAAAGATCGGGTGAATTAGTGCTCCCCAGGAAAGCACTGAACCATACTGAACCACTCCAAGATCAACTGGTTTCACTGTGATTTATTGTGGTTCAGGGAGGATCCAGCGTTATTGGGTTGCACTGCACATGGTTGCACAATCGTAGTTTGTCAATGGATGTCAATGGTAAGAACGACATACACCTGGATGATTCCTTCAGCAATGAGCCGCTCAGGTCTGTCTCCAAGCGATGAGTGGGTCTCCTACCTGCAGAAGTCATCTCTGAGGTGCGGCCGGGAGGTGATGGGATGAGCTCCTGTGTGGTCAGTGATGGTCAGTGTATCCTGCATCATCCAACCACTTGAGCCGAGATGAGCCAAGGGGCAGCTGGTTGATGGATGTTGATGGTGGATCACCCGAATGACAGGCGTTGGCAAGAAGCCCAGGCTGAAAGCGAGCGTGACAAGGAGTTTCGGCCTGGGCGGAGTAGGTGGATCTTCTGGGCTTGGTGGCAGTTGACTGAGGGCTCTTTCAGCCGGATTTTTTGGAAAGTAAAAAAGCTACTGTATATCATTGTATATCCAAGTGCTATAAAATGATCATATGAATCATATGCTGATGGCATCGTCAAACCACTTGGGGGCACATGCCTTCACAAGGGGAGACTGTAGGGACGAGAGGAATGCCTTAGCAGGATCTACCTAGTTGGGCAAAGCCTCGATCGTTTAGCTACTTGCCATGCAAATGGAGTAATGTCAACCCCGGATTAATAATCCATAATAATCCATAGTCAATATAGTTTATTATCTAGGGGGGTACTTCCCCAATAATTAGTCACTAATTAGTCATAATCTCATACTTAAATGGTACCACCCCATATTTAACAGACTAAGGGTTTATTATATAATCCAGGGTTGACATTAAAGGATTGACCTCCTGTGGCAACTCTATTTGGATGCAGGGTTGAGACGGCTCAGGATGCTCATATCCCTATGAGGGTAGCTTTGTACATCTCTGGGACGAAGTGCCACCTACGGAGTCCCATGACATCTTCGGAGGATTTCAGGTGTAGGGATGGCGGGGTTTGTGTCGCTGCTGTAGCAGGATGTGATGAGAAAAAGATAGAATTACTCATGAAGCTGCTACGGATTTCAGCGCTTGAAAAAGGTAGAATTACTCAAGCTGCGGTTTGAAAGCACTCCTCCAACCTTCCCAACGTCCTGATTTTATCATATGTTTAAAGATTTGTGTCTTTGATGCCTCGTATGATTTCTATGGATCTGCAGGAGTGTCGTGTGCTTCACATGAAGCAAGATGGTCCCAAGGGTCCCAAGGTGCGGTGGCTTGGACATGCTTGGACCATTGGGGGATCGTGAAGTCATCGTGAAGAGTCCCGAAGCTCATGGCAGGACATGGATGGCGACTTGTCCTTCTTTGATGGAGTGACCTGTCATCATTGGCAGTTGCTGGATGTTGCTGGGAAAGATGCTGCAACATGCTGAAGAACAACGTCTTTTATTGGACCCGCCCTGTGTTTATTTCCATCCGAATTGAACGGCTGATTGTTTGTGTTTTGCTCGAAGTATCATGACTGGCGACTCTCAAAGAACGCGTCTCAAAAAATGCGTGCGCTAAGGGCAAGAGTGACACGATTTTTTTTGTTTAGGACTCCACGCTTTCAAACATATAATATATATATTATACAATATATATATATATACTTATACACAATACATATATATATATATACAATATATATATATACACAATATATATATATACAATATATATATATAATATAATACAATATAATATAATATAATATAATATAATTTAATATAATTTAATATAATATAATATAATATAATATAAAATAAAATAATATAATATAATATAATATAATATAATATATGTATAATATATATATATATACATATATATATATATATGCATGCATGCATAATATCCTGAATGGAGATGCTGTGGGTCCTGCAGCATCTCAGGTGCTGTCAGAGACGGAAGAAATGGTGCCATACTTCTCAGCTGATGTGTCGCAATACCCATGGATCTATCATTTCGACTCTTGCCCTGGACAGACATATTCATAACATATGCAGCCGCAGATGGTTTTCCTGTATCAATTGGTTGTTTTACCCCTTTCGCAAGACGTTCGACTCAGGACCGCTTGGAATATATTGGGGAGACGGTGATTGGAGGTCACACCATCATCGGACCCAAGCGCCTCTCGGTCAAAACTGGACACTCCAGGGATCTCCAGGGTGATGGGATGGGATCAGAGCTGAGGTCACTACCTATCCATGTTTTTCACATCAGAATGGGCTGCTTGTGAAACTTGGCCTGATCTCAGCTGTTGGATTTTGATCATGGAAGATGATGGAAGATGATGGCAGATGATGGAAACATTGATTTCAACACCTTATTTTCTGCATATTTCTGCCCAGCTTCGTGATGGCTTGTGGTAGCCGCTAGCTTCACAAGTTTCTGCAGGTTCCCAGTGAAGGAGGGTTCTGAATGATTTTAACATGTTGGCCACCCTTCCAAAAAAAAGTGTTTGTCACAGACCATAAAAACGATCCACATTGATTGGCATAATGGACTATTATTATTATTATTGTTATTATTATTCAATAAACAAATGTTGGAGAGACGCTGATAGCCCTCCGATTCGTGAATGCTTTTGAGGATGGTAAGAACAAGAGCCAGTGGAACTACGAGAACGCCATGGAGATGTTTGAAGGAGAGATTGTGATCGCAATTGACCAATGTTTTCGATGCTAAGTGCGCCATGCCCCTGTGAGGCCATGTTTTCCTGGAAGATGGTCGCCTTGAAACCCGACGGGCAGCTTTCCTGCCGTATCATTTCACTGTGTGGGGTCTCAGTGGAGAAATTCAGAAATGTCGATTTTTTTAAAATATTTGTTTCATCAACTTGTAGGGATTTCATTGGGATTTCTATTGGCGACGCAGTGTCCCAAGGCCATTTGCATGGCCGATGAGGATGAGCTGTTGCCACAAGCCGTTGTGGATGCTGTTGGCTTCGGAACGCATCCGTTGGTTCCTGCGGAGGTTCACAAGAAGCTGCAGAGGTACCCGGCCGGAACCTGGAAAGGTAATGGTTGCGGAGTGATCGTACTGGCATGGAACCTCATGCTGACTGGTCCAGGCTAAAGACATAGGATTTATGGAACACTTTTCGTAGGGGCTCGAAAAGCAGAACCAACGAACTCAGCTTTCAAAGGATTCATATTAATTGATCGCTGCGACTATGTAGATATTTGGTAGAAGATGGTAGAACACTCGGACAAAACAATATTCTTTGTTCCAGGGCCTGACATACACCACACAACGCCCAGCATCATATTCGTTGTTTGTCAAGATATCATGACGCCATGTAGCCGGTGTAGCTCATCTTGAGAAGAAAATCACAGCAGCGCTGACCAGGGTCTTCTTCCATTTGCCGGATGCCGTGCAGCCATTCCTGCGAATGCATCCCTTGATCCTGGAGACATACCTGGAAGACATGTACCTAGGACTAGGTGAACATGCTCTCCTTAGATCTCCTTAGGGCATGAAGAATCACAAGAATCCTGAGAAACTGAGAACACATTGATAAATGGGTCTATCAGAGGTGGCAAAACAGGAGATGGTGGTACTGCCTGTAAATGGAGCACATGCTGACTGACCGAGGTACAACAACCCTGCAACTTGGCCGAACATCAGGTGGGGTCGGCTTGACCATCATTCCTCCTGTAAGAACTTTGTAGGAACAAGCGCAAGGTCTCCTGTTGTGTTTTGGTCTAGTCGTCATGATCCATGATGCTCAGTACCATATTGACATGTTGAACATGTTGGGGGCTCCCAACACCCGGCATGGAAGATAGCAGCACCGCTGCTGCGACTAAGGACAAGAATGATGCCACTCAGCTTGGAAAGGATATTATAGGGGGGCGACTCCAGAGCCTCTAGGGCATCTTGCACCATGGATCCATGTGGGGGAAACGGATCCAATTCAGGCCATGTACTACAAACAGACCTTTCTTTTCCTGATGATGGAGCTTTTCAGATATCGCTATCGGCAAGATCTCAAGCGTCTTGGCGTCAAAGCTTGGCCGTATGCCACTGCCCGAATCAGGATGTTTTGTATTGGGGATTTCCAATGACAGAAACCCTGAAGTAGCTTACAATCCCAACAGACCCAATCTGGCCCCAGCTAAAAAATCCAAAACCAGTCATTTCGAAGTGACACTTTTCTGTTTCAAGACAATTTGCTATCTCTCAGTTCCGGAATCCTTATTTTCATGGTGCAGGTGACGTCAAGTGTCGTTTAAGACCAACGGTGACACCATGGTGACACCATGGTGACGACCGTTTAGCCAGGAGCCGGGTCCAAGATTTCGCATGCGGCCTCTGTCGACAACAACGCCTGGCGGCATGGGATCCCTGGCGTTGACCTGTGAAAAAAATGGGGGAAGGATGGGAAACTGGGACAGGTTGGAGGTTGGTTGGGAGGTTGTTATGTTTTTCTTCAATCTTGTAATCTGAAAATGTTTGACTGTTTCTTTTTGATGATCTTGCTAAATGTTTTGTTGAGGTTGTTGTGATAATGTTTGGTTTCAGTGAGGGTAGGTTTTGTTGAGGCGTTTTTCATAGGAACAACGTTTGCCAACTTACTGAATATATCTATCACTACTAACCCGTATCTCGGTTCTCCGTTCTTGACTGGAACTTTTACCTCTGGCGTCTTGGTCAAAGGTTTCATATCCATAATGTCTATTTGATTCTATTTGATATTCATATCTTGCGAACGGTGCGGTGTATGAGTTTGAACCCCTGTATCTCCTAATCTGTTTGTTGGGTTGTTTCTTCATCCATTCGCTCACATCAACCCTGTTAATCGAAGGGTCTTGCTCCTTTGCTTTCCTTAGGGTCTCGTCTATAGAACCGAAACCATTTTCCAAATCGTAATAGATGTTGCTGATAATATCATCTTTTGATAATCTCCTTGTCATATATTATAGTATTAGATTTAAAATTATCAAGACTAAAAAATATACTTAAAGAAAAACTGCCTTAATTTTAATATAGTAAGAGCAAATAAGATGACTAAATTTGACTGTGGATGTCGTATAATGTCAGACACCATCAACTTAAACAGTGGTGATTATAAAACACCTCACTGGGGATATTTACTTAAAACCTTCGTGAATGTTTGTGGAAAGTGTGGCAAGTAACAAATGAAATTCCAACATATGGAAAATAAACTTATGGAGATGGAAAAGCAACGAATGGAAATGTTTATGAACTTTGAAGATGAGGATGAAGAAGAGTATGATGAAGAATATAAAGAACAATTTAGAAAGATGACAGACGAAGAGATTGAACGACACATCGGTCTTGAACAAGTTAGAAATGTAATGGAAGGAATTGATAAAGAACACGGTATAGATAAAAATCCGAAGGATGACAGAAGAAGTAAGGAATGAAGATAAGAAAGAAAAACCTGATGATGAAGAATATGAAAGTGATAATAGAAAACACAACGAGCAAAACGATTACAGTGGATAAGGGACAACAGAAAACCTAAAAACTGAAAGAGACCCCAAAATTATTTAAAGAAAAAATACCTATATATAACAAGAGAAAATGAGTAGAGCAAAAATTGAGGTAATAGATACAGGTAATATCGGAATATATGCTGACTTTGGTAGTGAAAGCGAAGATGAAGAAGAATTTTACAAACAAGCAATGGAAAAAAAGATGAAGAGGTTAGAGACTTTGTAAAATGTCATCCTATGCCTTTACCCGATGACGAGGAAGGAGAAACATTTTGGAAGAAAGTAATTGATAGGATGAAAGAAAATGAAGGAGTAAATGCTATGGTAATATATTCGTTTGTTAGATTTGACATTATGAAAAAGATGTATGAAAACTTGACTGATAAAAAAAGTAATCATTGACTGTGGTAAGGAACTTAACCGTGATGGAGAATTCAACGCTATGATTGTTAATATATATATAACTCTTTTATCAATAGCGATGGATGAACTGAACGATACAAACAAACCCTGCCTAACACAAATGAGAGTGATTGAAAACTGGTGGGATGGAATAGGAAAATGGACGGCGTAAAACAATAAACGATAAATTCATAATATCTTAAGCAAAAATATTATGAACTAATCAACATCATTGAAAGACAATGGAAAAACTCCAACAGAAACCACAGTGAAAGTTTTGGATAAATTATCCCCAGAAACCCCATCACAAAAAACATCAGCACCTACGAACACACATTGAACATAAACCTAAAAACCAAAACAGCCAACATACAACGCTGGGATGTCCCAGCATCCCCCTTTTACCATTTTATTGGGTGATGGGGGGTGGTATTGTCCAAGATCTGTTGGTTACTGTTGGTTAGAATCCATGTATAGGTTTTGGCTATACAGTATGGTATGGTAGCAGCATTCACTTCAGTAGCATCACATGTGTGGATTGTTTCGAGGCAGAAGTCCCATGTGAATTCTCCCTCGGATGATAAAGGGTTTCAGGATCAAACTGAAACGTGCGAAGCTCCAGCAGATTTTCCCGCGCCCCAGACCATCCTTCGTGAAGTCAGGACAAAGAAACAGCTGAAGTGACAGGGTCCTCAGGGCTTTCCGTGTCCGTGGCCTTCTGTTTGATGAGCCGACGATCAGGATGCCACAAGGGAAGTGTTTGGGAAGTGGCCATGATCCCATTTGTGCTGGAGTTGATTCGACAAGTTCCTGGTTGGTATAAACTGTCAAAAACCATTTAAAACCTGGTTCCCAGAGACCATACTGTACATTGCTGTAGATTCTTTGATGCCAAGACTTTGATATTGCAGAACCATTTGAAAGAACATATGCAGGGAATCCCATGCTGCATTTCATGCATGTCAGAACATGCAGTGACCCAAGGGTGGGTAGGAGTTCTATTTTCTCATCGACAACAATGGGTCCCTACTACCTCCAACTGGGGCCATTATTTTTCCCAATCAACTCCCCTCAGCAGCTCCACAGTTATGGATGGTTGTTACCCCCATACATCATACTTGGATCTCATAATCTGGTACGTATATAATTTATAATAGTGTATATATAGCTATATATACATATATATCATATATATTAATATATATATATAATATACATATTATATACCCCATTCCATCCCACGGTCGGATGCACAATTTTCCGAATTTCCAGGGTTTTTATTAGTTTCCAGTTATCCCCCATGTTTGGAAACATCCAGATCCATTATATATTTGTTTGTTGAAGATGTTAAAGTTCCCATTGAAATGGCAATGTTGGGTACCCCCTTTTGAAGCAACAACCAGCCACGCTTTTGTTTAGGACACGCACTTCGTGGTGCCATTCGCGAAACCTGGGCAAAACGCCTAGGCGGCGGCTGTGACGGCAGGTGTTGCCTGGGGAAGTCTACAAGTTTGGGTCAATGTATAGCGGGCTAAATATGGAGAAGCCCAATTTTTCTCAATTATATAATCATAGAAAATATGTGAAAATGGTTAAAACTCTCATGACTTCATGGCATGAAAATCTGATATTCACCTGGTTCGGACTGCAGACCGTCCAGTCTTCAAATCAGTTGAGTCGGTCCCAGATCCACGAGGCCCTGGTACGAGTCTTCACTTTTTCGTGGGGGCTGCGGTGGCAGTTCAGGAGACCTTGGAACTTCAGATGCATCCCAACCTGATTCCACTTGTTTCCCCCTAAGAGGTACATAGAGGTATACCAACATCATCCACCAATATCCACCATCCCATCTTATGCAATTTTCAATGTTCAGAGTGTGGCCCCTATGGCGCTGTCTACAGGAGGTTGATCAGGAGATCCCGGATTTGCATCTTGCCATGAATCGATCCAAGATATGGTGGGTTTGTCGTTTGCCTTGATTCTTTTTGAATGTTTGTCATTAAATAACTGTTAATGCATGCATCATATGAACCATATGGCCTATGGCGGCCTATGGCGCAAGTCAAATTGTAAGGTGATTATCAGGGCTTCGCGGACCACAGACGACCCACACCCCCAATCCAGACGTCCTGATCACTGGGGAATGACCCAGTCACATTTTGAACCACAGTCATATGTGCATGAGTTTTTGCCAGATGCAATCAATACACATACTGCGTCACATTTTGTTGAATTCGTGTGCAAGGCACCTGCCAGACATGGTGGAATTAGATGCTCCAGAGGCGTACGAGGCTGTTACCCTGAAGGCCGGGACCCTTACAGCGCTTGGCTCTCTATGCCAGAACCATGATTCACCAAGCCATGCCCGAGGCCATGTCAATGCTCCACTGGGCACATCTCAACTTTCCTCACCTGCGATACCTCGTCCGTGCGGACGACGACATCTACCTGCGCCCAGGGCCATTGTTGAGACAGCTGGATCAACGACCGCCGGTAGGAGCCCAGATCGGGTTTTTGCCACCATTGGGATGGACATTTTGGCATAACCCTCTCCCAATATCTCCCAATGATATGATGCTCTGATGCTCTGCCGGAGGATATTTGTGGGGCAACTTTGACAGCGGTTCCACAGTGGTTCGAGATCCCCGTCACCCTCACTACAACTCTGAAGAGCAGCTGCCAAAGAGGTGTCACAGCGGGAAGGTTTTTGCTGTCAGACTTAGACTATGCCTTACGTCAAGGGCAAACAACATCGATGATGGTCAAGAGATCTCAGAACGATGGTTGAAATTTCAGTTATTTGATCCAGCGGCGAGTCACTTGCCTCGTGATTGTTTGTGGGATTTGATATCTGCCATGTGCGGAGGATGACCGAGGGTGACATGATACCTTAGATATTCTGCCATCATATGGTTAATTTATGTTAATTTGATCCAAGTTGTATGGTGGAAGGGGGTGGAAATAGAATAGAATGTAGTGAGACCTCCCAATCTCTTGGCTACATTTTATGTAATATATATATATTTCTTGGGAACAATGACAACACAAGCCTAACCGGTTTGCTTCCCGGGGCTCGGCTCAGGGAGCATCCAATGTTTGGCGACATTTTTCCACCCTATGTCCGTGGTCATCTTTGGGTGCGCGGCCGCATCGCTGCATCATGCTGCATCGTGGTTGGTCCAGTGGTTCGCAGAGCATGGATTAAGGTAGTCGCTATCAACCACTACAAGCCATTATTAACTTGATTGATAATTCATTGATAATTATGATTAATCATTATAATAACATCTAATTAGCAGTCTTTGGAGTGGCATCAGACATCATCATTCACCTGCATTTCAATGTTTGATTTCTACCGTTTTCGTTCAGGGAATCCCAGCAGTTTCCGGTGCCAAGATGTCACGTGGTGCAGGCGATGTCGGGAGATCTCCTTGCGCATGTTGCGGATGTGTGGAAGATGCAACTAGAGCAGCTGGATGGTGCAAAGGCTTGGCGCCATCAGCCGTGGCCATGAAGCATAACATCGGCTGATGGCTATGGGTTATATGGAAGATCCCTAAAAATGGATGGTGAATGCTAAAAATAGACGAACATCTGTAGTTTTGCAAGTCTGAAACAAAATTGATCCATCGCCATGTCACGTTCCAAAACGGTGATGCAAGTTCACCAGATAGGCAGCTGCCCAATATGTGTGACTTTCCAATAGGTGACCTTGGACCTGGCGAAGCAATTTCCGCATCCTGATGACCCAGTGCCTGGGTGTCAACCTGGATGCTTCGGCTGGTTGGAACGTTGGAACATGCCATAGCTGCCATAGCTCATTGGTGTTTGGCATTCTCATTCAAATATTGTCAATAGTATATGTATACATATGATTACATATGTATACTGTATATATATATATATTATGTTCATAGTTATGTTCATACATCACTTGTACCATCTTGTACATATACATATACATATACATACCTACCTACCTACATACATACATACAGACAGACAGACAGACATACAGACATACATACATAGATACATAGATACATAGATACAATAAGAAAACTACTACACATATGTACTGTATGTGTGTATGTGTATATATATATATCTTTATATATATATATTTATAGGATTTTATAGGCCCCCGCTAGGCAACTGGAGATGGTCCTCAAATATTCAGCCGTTTCTATGTGTCGCTAGAGCCAGTTTCCCTGGATTTTCGCCCAGGCTCTTGGGGTCGTCATGGCCAGCTTGGTCGATTCAGGCGACATCGCAGTCGCACTATATGGAAAGGAACTTGCTCAATTTCACAGACTTCTCCCAATTTGACAAATGTTTATAATCTTTTCTGGCAGACTCGAATCAGCTGACTGCCTCTCATCCTGCCTCCAGGGTAGCTCCGACTAAGCGACCCTGAGCACCTCTTGTCACATCCATTAAATTAGAGATTCCATGATTGAGTGATAGTAGTTCCTTCCGCAGTTTCAAAGTCATACCTAAATTAGATCAAACTAGGACCTCAAATCTTTTCGCCAAAACATCTACGATGGCATCGATGGCAGGTGACGTCAGTGTGGCAGTGGATGATCGTGATCTGAATCACTTCGCCCTGAACCCCTCGTGCAATGTGACTTGGAGAGCAGATCGCAGATCAGCACTCCAAGTGCTGCCAATGCGTTGCCAAGGCATTATTGTGACAGAGGGTTGGTGAATATCCCAGAGGAGTTGATGAGTTGATGAGTTCGTATTTGTATATATATATATATGTATATATTTGTAAAACATAACCTATATTACCATCAACAGTAGTTTTTTTCTTCCTCAAATGAGATGATATTTGCAGTTGATCTTCAAATCGGCGTTGGGGAGAAGTGTCGGAGCCTTGGCTCAGGCCACTTTTATGAAGATCCACAACCGGACCTGGGTGGTGCACCACGTGACCCCCGAGGCACTCCCCTAAGTAGGAAACACGCATGATCTGTAGGAGTTTGGCATGGTATGATATGTTGTGATATGTTATGTGTATATATATATATACATATATATATATATACACATGTGTATATGTGAAATGTGAGCTATTGATTGGTTCAGCAAGCTCGAGTTTCACTCGCAATACCCGCCCAATTCTATCCCTGATGATCCTGATGCTTTAGTTCATATCTTTTGATGTCAGGCCATGAAGTGCTTTTGGTCCATCGACGAATCTGCGAGCGATTTGTCGCTTCCTGATTTGTGTCCATGTTCGATGGACGTTGTGGAGGATCGGGTGCTGCAACAGGGGAACCATGGGGAATCCCAAAAATGACTTCGGAACACCAAGTGAAGTGGCAGTTTTGGAGCCGCGTCTGGGCTAAAAATGGGAGATGTGCCGATGTGCCCACACGGAGTTTTAGTTGTCGAACATCTGGCAAGAAGTGAGATGTCTTTGCGGGTTGGATTGAGTATGTCTCTGCCAAAGTGGGCTCGAGACACTGGGGAACCAAGTTGAATTTCAAGAACAACATCGTTCCATGCTTTTCACATTCCATCCTTGGTATTGCGAGGAGAAATCGGGCAACTCCGACGATGACGATTTCGATTACCCACGTGAACGCTTCAATGAATGAGTCTGTTTTAGTGGCTCTGATGACAGTCTGAGAATCTCCTCACTGAAGAAACATGCGTGCACTGCGTTTGACGGAGGTCAGCTGGGTCAAAGGGGTTAGAAATGCTTAGAAGGTACCCTGCTGTTGGTAGCGGGGCTTCAGTTTCGGATGTTTTCTGTGTGCAACCTAGGTAAATCCTTTGAAAACAGATTCTCTTTTCAACCAAATGAACAGGTATAGAGGTGAGATGCATGCAAGCCTGATATATTCATTGACATTGGACATGTGTTGATGCAGAACACTTAACAAAAAGATACAAAAAGCATTCCCACTGCTTTTCGCAGCGAGCACTGCAATAAAGGCAGTCAAAAATGATCGTAGGTGGTTAATGTGGTTGCTCAAAGCCTGGAAGGTCCTGGATAAAGCCATCAGCTGATTAGAATCACCTCAACTTGCCCTCAATACGAGATCCGTGACGTCGGTTATTCTCAGTGGGATCCGAGCGGAGTGACAAAGCGTTTGGAGAATCAGGCAGGTGCACCATGAGATACCCTGGCATCGTGGCATCGTGGTTCAGAGTTTCAAGTGCTTCGCTCCCAAAGGGAGTTTGGAGAGCGCGTGGGTCTTGCGAATGCACACTGATTTTGTGCATCGAAGTTTGTCAAGATTTGTCAAGCTACACTCGTATCTCATGTTCACTATGATTCAACATGATTCACCTTCCACATCTGAAAACACCGCCTCCCCCGCGATCGTGCCTCGAAGTGTGGCTGCTTGATTGTTTGAGGCAGTGGATCTGTCGAAAAAGCATGAAAAAGCTATAGTTCTTAGGAACAAGCAAAGACACATATAGCATCTTGATATATCTTGATGCAAGTTCACGAAGTTCATCTGATGGTTTCAGTATGTTTCAGTTCTTAGTCACTTCAGCACCCATGGAGCATTGCATATCTATTGCATATCTGCCAGGCGCCATGGCATGGGGAAAGCCAGTCCCAAGAGACCTGAGTATGTGGGGTCCTTACTGTCGGACTGCGCAGCTTGCGCAGCTGCCAGGTTCCTGTTGGATGTGTCCAGGGTGTCATAGATTTATCATTTTCAATTAGATGGATTTCATATTATTTCATATTTGCATTACTTCAATTATCTTCATATTTGTTCCATCATTTCAAATTATTTCCATATTTTTGCATATTATTCACGTCGCTTCGCGACGGCAACCGCCCGCACCGCATCGTTGGGCAGCCGCTCGTAACTGCCAATGATGTCGGCCATTGAGACCAAAAACATCCGAAAGTACTGATTGTCGGAAA
>Ga0126342_10012413_pt1 | contig 15196 bp, 18 predicted proteins | sample Cyp1metagenome_FD_92528 | JGI IMG/M metagenome (GOLD analysis project Ga0126342, IMG submission 92528) | Coral microbial communities from Lord Howe Island, Old Settlement Bay, Australia - Cyphastrea 1 metagenome | ecosystem: Host-associated > Invertebrates > Cnidaria > Coral ...
AATGCATTTTATTATTTCATATTATATTACATTATATTACATTACATTATATAATATAATACAACATAATATAATATTCAATATATATATATATATATGATATAATATAATATTATGTTATGTTATCATATATTATATCATGTTATTTTATCTTATATTATATTATATTATCTGATATTATATTTACATATCAATTATATATAAATCACATATATCTATATATAATATAATATAATATAACATAATATAATATAATATAACATAGAATAATATAATACAACACAATAAACATATAATATATTCAAATATTATTTTTTATCATTTTACATAATGCATAATAATGCATAATATATATACACAGTATATTAGTTATATATATATATATGACATGATATATTATATCTATTGGCATCTAATCCATTTATGAAATATCATTTCTTTCGATGTAAAACACATAATACATACGGATACTTTACGCGTGAGCGGACATATTTGCAGCTTTGATCTGCGTGTAAAGCCACTAGTAAACCTCTAAGTTGGGGGCTCAAAAGCCATCCATTGGTAATATGAAGGACAACATCTATGATAGGATGGTATGCATTTTCAAAGGTATGATATCCATGGCATATCCATTGGTACATAGGATTGTCAACAAAATTTTGGACCACGGTCCCTACGTCTCCAGGCCGCCCAGGCGCGTTTGGAGGCTTCCGTGGCCCCGGCACTGGCCTGGGCGAGGGCGGAAGAGGAGGTGCTGCAGGAGTTGGAGCGCTTGCAACAGGAGCAGAGGCGGAAAATGGTGGTGTTGGAGTGTTGAGGATGGATTTTTTGGGCAGTTTGGGATGTTTCTTTTTTTGGTGTTGGGATGATTTTGAGGTTGGGGGATGGATCTCTTGATAGATTTTGAAGAATTGTTTGGGAGCTGGAGACGGACATTTTGAATTGTTTCTTGGATGGACTTCAGGATTTTTTGATGGATTTTCGAGAGTTGGGACCAACCCAACATGCGAACCAACATCGGTCATTTTGATGGATACTTTTTCAAATTGAAACTAGCTCCTTTCAAACTTCCGGTTGTTTAAACTGAAATGGCATAATTTGAGCAGGTCCCCCATTGTTTCACACCTCTCCAGACACTTCTGGCGTCTCTGTCCAAGGCGCGAAGAGAGTGTGGCCGGAGCTGTGCGTGAACAGGCGGAGCGGTTGCACATGGAGGAGAGCTTGGCGGTTCGGAAGCAGGAGGAAGCGGAACATGCTCGTGAGGAGGCCAAAAAGGACCTTTGGGTGCTGGGATTCGGCTGTGGATAGTTTTGGGAACAATTGGATTTCAATTTCCAGCCTGTAATAGCCTCAGACTTGGAATGTCAATTCCTAAGAACTTGTCCAGAAAAACAAGAAACGAACAAGAAAAATCATCAGCCCTAACTAACCCCAATCCTCTATAAATACCATCCTATACCCTTACCCTCTGTTGATCGAAAATGGCAATATAGAAAAATCACCTACCGCCCAAATTTAATCACCAGTGTTTCGTTTTGGATGAAGATGGCTTCTTTGTTGGTCAATATCCCGACTTCGTCACAGTAATAACTTAGATTTCGAGTTTCAAACCTATCCAATCCTTCCCAAAAAGAACCAGCCCACCCTGTTAACCCTGAAGGCCTAATCCCAAACTCCCCCAAGAAATCTGGGCCCCTCCACCCCTTAACCCCTCAACCCCTGCCCCGAGGACGGCGCCGCAGCACGGCACGAGGCGCGCGAGGCGCTGGACGCGGAGCTGGAACAGCTGCGCCTGCAGCGAGGCGAGGCCCTGCTGGCATCGGAGGAGGCGAAGGAAGCGCTGGAAATGGCGGAGGCCAAGGAGAAGGTACCTGGGGCCCTTGGGACCCTGGGGATGGGGAGGTGAAGATCATACGCTTACCAGTGCCCGGCTGCCCGGCACATGCCGGGAAAGTCGGCTGGTTTTTGAGGCACCAGTGCCCGGCACAATTTTTTGTGCTCCAATTTGTGAATGCTGAGTTGGTGAACATAACTCCAATCACTAGGGTATATGATAGATATCTAAGTGATATCTATATCATCCATGGTGTTTTCCAGGGGATTGGGCCATTGGGTGGTGGTTTGACAGAATGGTTTGTGGTTCATGGCGGTGGGCTGCTAGCCTTCGAGTGGTTAATATCTTCCCCCCCAAATTGGATGGTTCAGTGCAAAAGACGACCAGCCTGTGCCAAAGATGCAGACTAAAAAATTGGAGGTTTCCTAAGTCATGGGGGTATCCCTAAATCATCTAATAGGATTTTCCATGAAAAAAACATCCAGCCAGCTATTGGAGTACGCCCATGGAAAGCTCCATTTCTGCCCACCGAATCGATGAAATCCACCAGGTGACCACCGAATGTGAAGAGGCAGCGGCCAAAGAGGCAGGGCATCGGCGATGTCATGCCGATAGCCTCATTCTTGTTGCGCATGATACAGCCATGGTTCAAAGATAGGGAATATACAAGCCCCAAATCGAGTCATGTTCAGCACTTCATCCAACTTCTAGTCAGTTGAGTTGATACCATTCTTACACAGCCTTGTTGACTGGTTATCACCGGAGTAAATACCTTATCGAATCCATGACACTTCATAAATGGCTAGCTGCAGGTGAAGAATTGGGAAGTCTTGTTGGAGCAACGCGAGAAGGACCCTGCGCAGCAAGTTCTGTGATGCCAACACTTTTCGTCTTTGATCCAGTCATGGTGGTAAAACATACAGCGTTTTAAGTCGTTTTTAATGACCAGGTTCAAACTCTTCGGTTGGGGAGGATTTATTTTTGGTTGGTAATTTCAAGTTAGATCCCCACATGAAGGGCTCCCCCCAGGTATAACTGGGTTTATAAACCGATCCAACTATGGATATGTCCTAAATATCTCCAGGGTAGCCCCGGCAGTATCTCATCCTATCCAGGAGATGCTACAGGCGGCGGAGGTTCGGGAACGGGAGCTGGAAGCGGAAGCAGTGGTGAAGTACGAACAACGCGAGAAGGTCGCTGGGACAGAGCTGACCTCACAGTGATGTGAAAACATGTGGAAACCGAGGCCTTTTCTTTCAAAAAATGAAAGAAAGCATTTGGTCCAGATGGATGACTTGTGTGAAATCAGTTTCTAGCATCCAGACCTTCCCTTTGTGGAAAACTTCTATGGGTGTATCAGTGTCCAAAACTTTCCTCAGCAACTTCGAACATCATGGATGGTACCCTCTGGTAAACTAACATAGCTATGGAAAATCACCATTTTTAATGGGAAAATCCACTATAAATGGTCATTTTCAATAGCTATGTTAGTTTACCAGAGGGTATTTCCACCATGACCCAACATATTCCAGCGCTTAGAAAGCCTCCCACAGTGGAGAGCAGGGACTGCCCCCAGGAGCTGTTGTTTCCAGCCCTTGCGACCGCCAAAGCGGAACGAGAAGAGGCGGCTGCTGCTCGGAGCCATGCACGGGACTATGCCATGCAAGAGGCGGATGGGAGAAGGGAGGATCTGATCTGAATATGCCCTTAAGATCCCGGAAAATCACAATTGGGAGGTGTTACTTACATTTTTGTCCTGGTCTGTGTGTGTGTATTGGGGGTATCTGAGTATTTGGATGCTGCTGAAACTCACTGATACAGAGGTTTTCTTTGGATTTTAGATGATTTTGCATCATTTCTTTCCCTGGTCTCCACATCTTCAGTGCCGTCCACGTTTTCTTGCCGGGTGCCGAAGATGAAATGTCAGTCGGTCCCTGCAGTGTGAAGATATCGAGCGCTGGAACACCATGATGAAAACAACACACAGTATCGTGTGCGTATGATCTGCACATTTCTCTTGGTTGAGGCTCAAGCCAATTTTCAGGAAAAGGAGATAGGGCTCATGTATGGTTTAAGGGCAGACACATTTTCAGCGTTTCCTAACCGCAGGTCGGGAGTGGAGTCCCCAGCATCTGACTCATCAGAGCCTGACCTGAGTAGCAGCAAGTTTCACTTTCTCGAACGAGGCACCAAAGAGAGGCTGGCTGCACACCTTGAGAAGGAGGAGTGCTTTAAAGATGTCCTGGTGGATTCCGATCATGACACAGATGAATACCAGGAGTACCAGAGAAACTACATTGTGGAGGCTCTGGAGAAGGATGCTTACTACATCGGCTTCCTCGCGGCACGGGCAAGGTGTTCAACCAGGGGTGAATGGCTTCACGTCATGGCTGTGCTTGTGGTTCTGTGGGCATCGATCCTTTGTCAGGTCGGCATGACTCTCTTCATGCGATTCGATGGCATCACATGGCGGCAGCTTGCCAACCAAACAGTCGTTGAAGATATGTCCATGCCTTTGGTCCTCCAGCGCTATGAGGAACTTCATGTCAATAGCTTGTTGCTCGTCATGGGCATGTGGGTGTTCTTCTTGCAGTTCGTGGTTGAGGAAAACCAAGTTTCTATATTTCTTCGCGCTCTGAACTCTTCTGACGATGGATGCTTCGACACTGTCACATTCTTAAAGCTGGCAAAGCGCACAGTGTCTCCCCTCATGTTAGTTGCGGGAATGCATATTCTAATCATGTCAAAGAGCAACACAGAGGTTCTCTTGAATTGTACAGCTTTGTCCTTCGTGGTTGGGCTGGATGACATCGCTATCTCAGCTGTTTGTCCTAAGCTGACTTCAGCAATGTTGAAGTTCCACTTCAGGTTCAAGAAAAGGCTGAATATTGACCGAATGGATGAGTCTCCTATTTTTTCATATTCGGGTGTGGCAAAAATTTTGGCTGTAATGTTCTCTGCATGCCTTTGGTGCGTGCTTGCTACGCAGAGATTGAATGTCTACAACATTAGTATTGTTTTCTGAAACTCTGCACGGCGTGACGGGCAGCCGGCGCAGTGAGAATTGCCGCACTGAATAAGACCCGACCACTTTGGTGAAAAATTTGCCGCTGGTCCTCTGGCAATTTTCGACTGATTGAGAAAAAATCACTGCAGAATCCTTGCATTGAGCTTCTTGCTTGGCTTTCACCCTTGATGCTATCAGAGCTTCACATAAATTTAAAGGAGGAGATTCAACATTTTATTTCAGTTGAGCGTGTGAGTTTTTCTCGACTTTGGTTTGATGGAGCATGATACCAAGAAATATAGCCCAATTACGCCCAATTAAAGACTATGGGGAATTCCTAAATGGAAGCTGGTCCACATCATATTGTGATATACCATGGTATACCTCCAAATGCCTAAATCCATTTAGTAACTAGTTAGTGACCATAGCTCCACCACATGAGTACATGTGATAGCCCGGTCAGGGGACTTACTAACCAGGCTTATTAGCCACTTGCTAAGTGGGATGATCCTTCAAGTAGCAGTGGATTTGAACTGTGTCACAGATTTATGTATATATAGATGGAACAATTGAAGCTGGAACCTTCTACATGGGAGTTTCCTAGAATGGGGGTACCCCCAAATCCTTTACTTTAGGATTTTCCATGAAAAAAACCATCCAGCTATTGGGGTACCCCCATTTAAGGACCCTCCCATATACCCTCTGGTAAATTAACATAGACCCTGAAAATCACCAATTTTTAATGGAAACTAGTCTTCCAAACCCTATCTGCCAGGGTAATTCCTGGCAAAACCATGTAGTTTCCTCTCCACGGACTGTGAGGTGGCCTCCGAGCTTGAGAAGCTCCGGCAGGGGCAGAGTGAAGCGCAACTGGCGCGGAGCGAGGCGCAAGTGGCGCGCGCCGAGGTGATGAAACAAGAAGGCCATGGGTTGCCATGGCCATGGGGCCAGGGGGGCTATGGGGGGAGCTCTGGATGATTTGTTTGATGATTTTGCTGAAGAAAGAAGTTTTTGAGCTGGGAAAGTTCAGTCTGGACCCTTTTAGCCTCATCATTGGGCCCAATGGCTTGACATCTCCAACCGCAAAAAACGACGCCTCAGGTGAGATCCGAAGGATGGAAGACGAAGCGGCTCAGGAGGCAGTCCCAAATGGGGAAAAGGATGGGAAACCATGAAACCATGGGATTTTGGGGATAGGTACAAGATGGGGCACCAAAGATAGCGTTCAGTTGGTTTATAAGTGGTTGAATTCTATGGTTTATGGTAGATATGACTATAGTTGATGGGGATTATCATGGTTTATAAAGCAACTTATAACTGGGGGGCCCCATCCTGTAGCCGATTTTCAGACAAAACCAATGTTCTCAAAGCTTTACTCTCCGGATACCTGACACAGAAGTGGCTACGATTTCTTCATGTTTCCACAGTTTCCACAGTTGCCACCCGTCTAAACCGTTGCACAAAATGGCAGGATGTACCACATCAGATACATCCCTCCCCCCCACCCAACAGTGGATTTATCTCCCCCAAGTCACTCTTGGATAAGCTGAAGCTCAGCCCTCAAGGTGCTGAAGTGGGAGAATGCCGTGGCCATCAAGGAACGCGACGCGCTGAGTCGCTACGCAGAGAAGGAACAGCAGCTGCTGGGCGAAAGCAAAGCGGAGCAGCAGGTGGCTGCCTCCTTGAGACTAAGGGAGCTGGCCTTGCGGACAGGTGGGAGATTAAGGGCAATTAAGGGGGTGAAGGTTGAGATGCTGAGTTTGGGAGATTTTGCGTGTTTTTTTCTTGTGGTTTTGTTGGTGGCATTTCTCTGGAAGCGTTGGGAATGAGGCTGGCAAGAGACTTTGGGAGGAGTATCTCTTTTCTAGAATGTCTGCTCTCGACGTCCAGAACCATTTTGACGAGGATCGGATAAAATGATGGAAATCCATTGATTTTGTTCCAGGAATCAGGAATCAGATTGATCCACTTCAAAATTGCAGGTGAACGCAACATTTTAATTCATGTTAATGAAACCATCAAGTGGATCCATGAAGATCACAGTGGCAGTTTTCTGTCGCAAGGTGAAGAAGATTTGATGGCTACCCTGCGGAAACGTGATCATGCCATTCTAAAGCAAGAGAAAAAGGTGGAAGAAATGGAGACACGGCCATGATCAGGCCGAGGAAATTCTTTGGGTTTACTGCTTGAGAAAACTCTGCTAGCCTCACAATCCTATAGACGCCTATAGATAAAGCATGATAAAGCACAGAATTGATGAGGAGGCAAGTCTAGGCCTGGCCCTTTTGGGCTTCTGTCCTGCTTTTGCTCGATTTTGTCTGGTGGTTTGGAACCATGGAATTTTTAATGACTTTCCCATTTTTTGTTGGGATTTTGATCATCCCAACTGACGTGCACTCCATCATTTTTCAGAGGGGTAGAAACCAACCACCAACCAGATTATTATTCACCATCAGTAACTAATAATAACCATTAATATTAACCAGTATTAACCATCATTAACCATCATTAAAGTGCTGTGACATGTCATCTTCTGCAAATGATCGATCCGCACAAAGTGCTGCCACTGTGTCGATCCAGATCTTCAGTGTCGAAAGCTGAACCTTGGAGTTCCGGAGTTCGATCCAACATTTTAATGGGAACATCAGCCATTTTATGATGTGTTAAAACCATGGGGATTCTTATGGTAAACCATGGGATTTTCAGACATTCATTCATTTTTTCATGGTAGTTACCATAGGATTTTTGAAACGGTCCCGTTTTTCCTTTTCCACCCAGCCCATCGCTGAGGAGATGTCTGCCGAAGCGATGGCCGAACGGGCCAGGGACCGAGCAGCGGACCTGGCTGAGAGCCTCCAGGAGCGCGCGCAGGCGCTGGCGCTGACGGCGGAGGCGCGGGAAGCGAAGCTCCAGCAGCGGGAGGAAGAACTGAACAGCAGCTGGGTTGGGGTTGGGATGGCGATAGGGGGATGGGAGGTGGATTTTTGGGGAAACTTGAACCATAGATGTTCTTTTTGTGTTTACCCTCTGGCAAACAAACATAGCTATTGAAAATGGCCATAGAAATAGTGGATTTTCCCATTGAACATGGGTGGATTTTCCATAGTTTTTTGTAAACGTTTACCAGGCCGGGTATTTCCGTTTGGAAAGATGGGCTTTCGGCTTTGATGCGTTTGGGAATTCTGACTGTGGACCTGATCACGGCATGGGGAGGCCCATAAAGACAGACACCCATAAGGGTATGTCTGAAAATGGGGTATACCCCCAAAAAAATAGCCATTGAGTGATAATGATCAGCAAAACCATTGGGTTTTTTGGGGTACACAACATTTTCATCACCAAAGCCATTAATAAAGACTTGAACGAAGGGTGACCGAGTGCCATGAAAACTGAGATCTCAGTCATCCCACGGATTTCTGGCGAAGCCGAGGTATGGTGGCAGATCAAATTCGAGCCATGGAGGTTGGAATTTTCAACGGATTTGATATGAATTGATGATCCACATTGACTTGGAATCCCCCAAAAAGATCGAACAATCAATTTTCATAGATGATTACCATTGCAGAGCAATTTAGTATAGAGTTACTTATAGGATTTCACTTTTTCCTAGATTTGCTATGTGGTGATACTGGTGTAGGGCTCTGGTTTTAATCGTTCAGCCACAATTGGTCAACGGGGTGGTGGCCCCGGCACCAGGACTTGCAGAAGCTCCGAAGCGAGTTCCACAAGGCCGAGACGGCGGCGGTGATCTTCGAAGCGGATCTGGTGCAGAAGGAGATGGGCAGCCGAGTGCTCATGTTGCTTGGTGGGTTAGGTGGGTCAAATGACGGAATCAACGATTCTATGGGGTGTTTTCCTAATGGGATTTTGATGGGTTTATTTGTCGAAGTTGGTGAAGTATGTTGAACATCTACTTTACAGTTTGTGAACAAAAGCTGTTTGAATTAACATGTGCTTGGCTTATGTCGACAAGTGCTCTTGTGACACAGTCGAAGAGGCGGCGAACACCACGTTTGATAACGGATGTTTGTGGGAAAACGCCTAAACCATAGATGGCTATATCGTGGGGGCAAAATGGGATACAATATATTTAGCTAGTTCAATAGTATATTTGTGTCTGATAATGTGGATTCGTCCTATAATCGGCAAACTGAATAGGAAATTATGATTCACCATCTTTTTCTTCTTCAAAGTGTTTTTCTCAAAAAAAATGAGCAACTAACTTTCCAAAGCCTTTAAATGGTGACGTGGGAAGCCTTCTCACCGATCCATACCTACAACATGAATAATACTATTTGGCAACCCAAAATGGGGTAGTATCCAGAGACCACAGTTGTGTTACCCTCTGGTAAACTAATTGGTTGCTATGGCAGCCATGGCCCACAGAAATAGATGATAAACAAATGATGATTTACCATGATTTACCCGTTAAACATGGTGATTTTCCATGGTTCTGCTAGTCTGCTGGAGTGTAGGAGTGTACATGAGTTGAAGGGTGCAGGTTCCGCCCCTGTTTTGAGGTTGGATGCGAAGTCACGGGATGCCCAACTGGGTGCCTCGGCGTGAGTTTTTGCGCCAGGTGCCCTTTGGGGACCTCACCGGAATGATGGTGAATGCAGAGGGAAATTATCCCAAGAAGAAGTCAAACTTTTCAGGTTAGTTTTTTTTTAAATATATAATTTAGACATATATACATATATATATATTGATATTGATATTGATTTGCAAGGCTTGTTCAGGATTTGTGCGAAAGATGATCCGGCAGCAGAATATCGACATAGTTTCCCTGCAAACAGAGGATTACTAAATTTGTTTCTATTTGGAACTGGCTCAAAATTACTGACCTCCCAAAATTCGTGGTTTAAAAAACTAGAAAAAAACCAGCCATTTGCGCGTCCAAACAAGAACCCCACATTGGGTCGCCAGAGCCATTTCTTCATGATGCCTCCAGTTGGAAGACCTTCGTCTCGCCAGTTGGAAGAGGATTCCATATGTGAAAATGCTGGGTAAGAACCCCTCAAGTCATGGCACTGAAAATGTCACTTTCGACGGATTTTCGAAGGATCTTCGAAGGATTTTCGTTTGGGTACTCTAGTTTTGGACAAACCCATCCGTGCGACTTTAACACGATGGACTGACATCCCATGTTGCTTGCAGTGCTGATCACCAAATTGGTCGGTGCCAAGTTATCACTTGAATAGCAAACATTGCCATGCTTCGCAGGTTGCAGAATTTCAGATCAACCTATTGAAGTGAACAAATCGTATGCGCAGGATTGGATATGACTTATGACCCAACCATGGAACTAATGACTAGTCACCGTCATACTGTACAGGATTTCATGAATGATCATGAATCTCCCAGCAAAACGAAATGAATGATCATGAATCAGGTTGGATTGCATTTGTTTGGCATCAGCACGAGGTGGTGCCCCATACTTGGCCAAGTTGGTTTACAACTAGGTTAACTAGGATTTGTGGTGGATATAATATGATATAATATGTATATACAATATAAGATATGATACAACACATAAATATACGTGTATATATATATAATATATATATATACACATACATAATATACATACATTTAGAAGGGGTTTAAAAACCGACAAACACAACTGGTGGGCCGACCTTGCAGGATATCTCAAAACCAACTGAGGTTTTGTGGTGGGTGGCTTTGACACAGGTCGCGGCTTGCTGGTCAGCAAAGTCCTGCACGGATCATGGGCAGAGCAAAAGGGCTTGAAGGACAGACGCAGTTGTGGTGCGTGGAGGGCTGAACAAAGTACAACCATGGCAATACCCGGAGCCCGGCGAGTTCTTTGATTGGCAAGTTAACCCTTTGAGACAATGTACCAAGCGTCCTTGCCACCAACTGTGGGTTGCGGCCGGCTTGAAGTCTTAGTTTTTGTTTTACTTGCTCAAACTTGGTTCACAAACTCCGTACCAAAATGGGTACAACAACGCAGATAGTAGCGACTTTTAAGCAGCACACTGCAGGAGGGAGATGAACTTACAAGCCTCGATGGGAAAGATGTGAAAGACTTGAAGGAACCGGAGATTCTGGAGGCATTGCAGTCGCAGAGGCCTCTAAAGTTCCTTGGAGACGATGAATCCGGAGGCTTTTTTTGTTTGACCTGCAAAATCATGCTTGATCATTTTGGGAATATTGGACATCACCTTATAGTAGCCATTATAGACCATATACCTAATGTTGGGTGATGTTCAATGGGGACATTTAATGACCCATGTCATGCCTGTTTTTTGATCCAGTTTTTTTTGGGATCCAGCGGGATAGCATTCACCCATCATGTGAAAATCAATCCGTCAGTTTGGACCTAGTCGAATGTCATCGAATTTCCGCTTTGAAACATCACCAGTGCCATCGCGTGTTGCATGGAGGTTGGGCTTCCTAAAGCCTGACCCCAAGCTGCCAGCCGCTGCGCCTGCCAAAACTGTGCCGCCTGCACCTGTTGCAATTGCTGCACCAGGGGCGGAGCCAGGGGCGGAGCCGGGGGCGGAGCCGGGGGCGGAGCCGGGGGCGGAGCAGGAGTTCTGGCCGGCCAGCGAAAAGCAGGCACTGGAATTGTTGGGAGCTTGGAGCCGGATTGGGAATATTTGGGAATTCTTAGCTTCAATCAGACTAAACATATCTAAACAGTTGTCCCCAAAAGCCGCGCTCAAATTTCCAGATTGTTCTTTCATGGGGATTTCACCAACTCCAGAGGTCAGCACCCCCAATGATAGCTGCTTAAGATTTGCCCTTCTTAGTGGTTGTTGTGATTAAACCACCCTTAGATCTCCATGATTCTTGTGATACAATCCTTCCCCATCAGTTCTTTTAAACCACCCCCAAACTAAAAAAAGCAACCGCTTACTACTGAATCTAATCATTTCTCTGGGTATTTTGGTTCTTTCTTTGGGCCCAGCACTGATGTTTCGGAGGTGGAGGCAGTGGAATTGTTGGCCGATGCCTCCGTGAAGCAGTTGGGCTTGGACCTCACTGGCGTCCCGAGCTCAGGCGACGCAGGCGACGCATCGACCGTACGCACGAAGATGTGATCTAGCGGTAGACCCATTTGACGGAAGGTTTTTTTTGTGGTTTCATCGTGATCTTTTGAGTGGTTCTGATGGCAAGGGCCAACTTATAGGGGAATCAAAGCCCCAAGGGGAGGTTTTTCTGAGTCATTTTGCGCATTTTGCACCTCCATGTAGCCTGTTTTCTCCCCATGTAAGGGGTCGGGAGTAACCCTGATCCCCAATTTTACCAGATATGATTGGGGAAAACTGCAAAACCATCCCTAATTGAAAGGTTATGATTGAGTTTGCCACATTACCAAATTTATAAGCCACTGATAGAGGTGCAGTGTGATTTTCATGGCTGCCAATATTTATTAGGCGCTTGTTTTAAGAATATCTTCTCTCTATTCATAAAGAAAATAAACATCTTTTTCCGGAAATCCTGGTTTGGGGGTCAATCTGAGCATTTTTAATGTTCCGAGTTTCTCGGGGATCTTCTGGTCATGGTATTGGATGAACCTCTCCGCCTGCTCGGAGCACATTTATGGCTCAAAGCTTGGTCAGAGTGGGTCGTTGATGACTGAAAGTGGAATGGATATGAATAGAGAATCGTTGCAAAACTCTACCACTGGATAGCCATGGATAGCTATGGTACAGGGAGATGACCATCCAGTCATGAGCTAGACTCTTGGTGTATAGCAGGATTTTGCTCCAGATCCGCGCCTTGCCATGGACAAGCAGAGCAAGGCATCAAGTGGGAAGACTTTACAGGGGGCCCTGTCGGTTGATGTCAGTTGCAGCTTGGGAGTGATCAAATGTAGCAATGGGAAATCCTCGAGTTCAATGGAAAATATATGTCTCCGAAAATCATCTACACACATTATTGATGCCAGGTCTGGTTATCAGAGGTTCCGCTGCAAGCTGGGGCCACCGAACGTTATAACTTGGTTTACGTTGGCCCCATGATATATCTAGTTTGATAGATCTACCATCAACCCTAGTCATTGGAGTAATATTTACCAACTTAGCTAAGTAAATCCCATTAAACCCCATTAAACCCCACTAGAGGCGCGGAAATTGATTTTCGAAAAAGCAGTCCCTTGCAGCCACCTGCAGCCACTCGAATGGCCGCATGTGACCGCAAGTGACGGCATGCTGTGGTCACGGGAAGATTTTGCACATTTTTAGGGCCCGCTCACGGACCGAAACGAAACATAGGTGTTAAAACAAAAAGGGGTAACTTGAAACGAAAGAGGCAGGACCTTAGAAGGAAAAGACTTGAAACGCAGGAGGAGGCTTCAAAACGAAAGGACACGTGGAAAACTAAAGGGAAAGGAGCTAAGTTTGAAACGAAAAGGGATGATTTGAAACGAAAAACGGCACGACCTGAGCAAAAAGGGAAAGACTTGAAGACTTGGTTCAAAAGAGATGGCTTGAAAACAAAAAGACATGTGGAAAACCAAATCGTTTCCTCAATTTTCTAACACCCCTGATGCAACGGTCCAAGATTTCCCCTTCAATTTTCTTCCATGATTGATGCTACGCTCCAAAATCTTCTCTTCAATGCCTAGCATCCCTGATGCAACGCTGTAATATCTTCTTTGCAATTTCCAACATCATGGGTGCATGTTCTTCCATTGTATATGTATATATATATATGTATATATATATATATGTATATATATGTATATATATGTATATATATATATATGTTTATATATATATATATGTATATATGTGTATATATACACATATATATATATATATACATATATATATATATATACATATGTATATACGAATACAAATACTATAGTTGTATGACACATACATATCATCATGAGATTGGCTTTGGGCACCTTTGGTTTTGGCCAGAACTTGCCTTAACTACTGACTTGCTGCTTGTTGTGAAGTCGTGGTTATACACAGACATGCTTTGCTTGAACACGGCTGTTGGTTGAAGCATTACGAATCAAAGATTGGGGCGGTTGGATAAAACGCGCATGACTTTCTAGAACGTTGGAGCATAGTCTTGGCTGCAGTCATTTCAGATCCAGAACACAGTCCAGAAAAAAATATAGTTTGGATTCGGTTACAGACTCCAGGTTTTGTTGGCTTGGTACCTGGTACAGAAGGGAACCAGGTCTCTTTTGTCGGAGAACCACCATGCGGTCGCTCTATTCAATGGTGCTGCCGTGGATGTTGCTGTCAACGTGCTGGGCGCGGGCAGCCTTCAAAAACCGCCAGGAGCTGCTTGATGCGGTCGACGCATGGGAGAGGAAGGATGGCGATGGCTCGCCTGAGACGTTTCCGGAAACTTGGCAGGCTGGGGGGGCTGGGATTGGTCATACCCTCTGGTAATTACCGGTAGTACTGCACAAGGCGGTGGCGGAAGTTTTCAAAGACAGAGCGAATCCACTGATGGACCGAAAGGTCGCTGTGCTATTTTGGAATGGTTGCAGTGGTCACCTCACCCACAAATGCCAGATGTTGTGATGTGTAGCCTGGTGCAATGTATATAATTGTAGTTGTAGTTGTATTGTAGTTGTAGCTGTAGTTGATGTTGTTGAAGTTGTAATGTGGTAGTTGCCCTTGTAGCTCTCGTAGTTGTAGTAAGTTGCTGTAGTTGTTGTAGCTATAGTTGTAGTTAACATAGTGTAGCGCAGTGTAATGGTAGTGTAGTGTGGTGCAGTGTAGTGCAGCGCAGTGGAGTTGTAGTTATAGTTGTAGTTGTAGTCGTAGCTGTAGCTGTAGTTGATGTAGTTGCAGTTTAGTTGCATTTGTAGTTGTAGCCGTAGTTGGCTTTTGTTATTGCTGTTGTAGTAGTGGTTGTAGTTGTAGCTGTTGTAGTTGTAGTTGTTGTTGTAGTAGTAGTAGTAGCAGTAGTAGTAGTTGTTGTTGTTGTAGCTGTAGTTGTGATTGTGGTTGTAGTTGTAGTTGTAAAGTAGTGTACTGTAGTGGAGTGTAGCGAAGTGTAGTGTCGTGCAGTGGTAGTTGTAGTTGTAGCTGTAGCTGTGGTTGATGTTGTTGTAGTTGTAGTTGTATGTGTAGTTGTAGTTTTAGCTGTAGTAAGTAGAAGTAGTCGTCGTCGTCGTCGTCGTAGTTGTAGTGGTAGTCATAGTCCTAGTCCTAGTCCTAGTCGTAGTCGTAGTCGTAGTCGTAGTCGTAGTCCTCGTCGTAGTCGTAGTCGTAGTAGTAGTAGTAGTCGTAGTAGTAGTAAGTAGTAGTAGTAGTAGTAGTAGTAGTAGTAGTAGTAGTAGTAGTAGTAGTAGTAGTAGTAGTAGTAGTAGTAGTAGTAGTAGTAGTAGTAGTAGTAGTAGTAGTAGTAGT
>Ga0126342_10012414_pt1 | contig 15196 bp, 10 predicted proteins | sample Cyp1metagenome_FD_92528 | JGI IMG/M metagenome (GOLD analysis project Ga0126342, IMG submission 92528) | Coral microbial communities from Lord Howe Island, Old Settlement Bay, Australia - Cyphastrea 1 metagenome | ecosystem: Host-associated > Invertebrates > Cnidaria > Coral ...
GTAATGTAAAGTAAAGTCGCACACCACCCTTCATCAAGGTCAATTCTTTTGTGATGTATTGTTATGTAATGCAAAGTCGCACACCACCCTTCAACAAGGTCAATTCTTTTGTGATGTATTGTTGTGTAATGTAAAGTCGCACACAACCCTTCATCAAGGTCAAGTCTCAGTCGCGCACCACCCTTCGTCAATGTCAACTCTCACAATTCTATTTGTCCGTAACTCGGAAGTATTGCTTCCCAACTTCCTTTGATAATCACTTGTATGATGCAGGGTTAGTCCATCTTGAATAGCCCTCCCATTTGGCAGGGTTTATGTTACTTCAGGGGACGTGTGCAACTGCATGGAAATAAAAACGGGGCTACATCAACTGGTGATTTAACCAGCAACTGCGATTTTAAGGAGTCTTTTTCCGGTTGGTAGTTTCAACCCCTCTGAAAAATATTATTCAGTTGCGATTCTTATTCCCAATATATGGAAAAAGCAAAAATGTTCCAAACCACCAAACAGTTTATATAAGATGATTTAGGGTGACTCGAGATTATTTAAGCTGACTTGAAATGAAATACGATAATATCATAATTATGAATAATCTCATGCGATTTTTAAACAGTTAAACACCAAAATTCGGATTCTTGTCGGTTTCTGAAAAACACATGGACCCCTTAAACACAAATGATCATATAAACCATGTGTTGAAATGTTGATCATTGTATTTATATTTCATGTTGGTTGGCTTAAATATATGTTTTCTAAAAAACCAACCAACATAAACCATGATGAAACGATATGAGAATTGAAGGCACCAACGGAGGACTTAGCGTAAATTTCCGTTGGATAGGCCGTTAAGGCCGTTTCCGAATGATGGGGTCGTTGATAGGTCGTTGGAGCTATAAATGTACTAATGTTGGTAACACCATGTGGAAGGCTGTTTCCGGCCCATGAAAGATGCCTGATATAATAATGTGCAACTAATGCAACTGTAGTAAGAGAATCCGTACACAATTCTCTTACCTCAACTATGATGTTGATGGCTTTCAACGCCCACCCGATTTACTTTTCCAGATCCCTGTAATGAATGGACGTCTATCCCGGAGGACTTTGATTCTTGGTGAACAAGAATAAGCTTCTCATTCCTCCCTGGCCTAATCGCCAGTTCGGCTGCAAGGAAACCCCAAAATTCAGTGCCACCACTAGAGTCTACAGTTATGGCCATTTATTAGTTATAACTGGTTACAAATGGGATTATACAATCTATAAATGGGGTTATGTTAGTACTTATAACTGGTATTTCGGGCCATAACTGTGCAGCCGTTACAAATCCAATCCGTACAGGTACAGCATGGTACAGCATGGTACAGCATGGTACATTCCTCTCTCAACATACGATGACCTGAGGTGCCAAATCGTGAAGATCGAGTCAGTACAATTAAAATACAATTATGGCCCGAAATATCAGTTATAAGTACTAACATAACCCCATTTATAGATTGTATAATCCCATTTATAACCAGTTATAACTAATAAATGGCCATAACTGCATAAAACCGGTGAATTGGTGATATCAATAAACCCGAGCCAAAAGTGTTACGTGGTTGGCGTGTAGATCAGGATCACAAGCCTGATCCACGCCATAAACTATTACGTTCCCATGTAACACGCCTATAAGTGTCTACAGGGTCATCAGTCACTTAAGGCCTCTTGCATATCATGAATTATGAGTTGTGTACAAACTCACATCCACGATAGGGCCCTCCTTCAACCTGGCTGCCAACCTCACCAGTTGTGTTCTGGTACCAGACCAGGGATCAGTGACAAACTGGTCCGCCGTGTCCCCAGTTCCCTTCCCCCCTGGGTTCATCTTGAGGGACACAGCCACTTCTTTCTCCCTCTTCAGTCATCAGACAGCATATTCAACAAGTTTTCGTCCTTCTGAGCGAATACATATATGAGGTCGAGCCATGGCCCTGACCTGTTCGGCCAGCATCATGTTCTTGGCTCGGACACAGGATGGCCTCCTCGCCAGCAGCCATTAAAAAAACATTCCCCGTTGCGTCCGAGCATCGAAGCTTCAGAATTTGGGCTTCTACTTGTCCTCTGTCCTGTCCGAGGCTCAATGAAAGGACGTGTGGGGGGGTGGAACTATATTTCATGGGTATTGATAGATAGATAGATAGATAGATAGATAGATAGATATATATATATATATATGTATATGTAATCATTGGGTTATAGAGGTATATGTATATATATATATATATATTTATTATACCTACATACATATGTACAATATGTAGATATAGGTTATTACCCATAATAATCTATGTCCTATCTAATACATGGGTTCGTTTCTGTGTATGCATGCATGCATGTATGTAAGTATATATATATTATACATACGTGTCTATGTACGTATGTGAACGAATATAAACTGACATGTACATAAGTATAGATAGTTTAACATTCAACATTCTTATAGAAATGGGTTTGTCTGAATCATCATGCTACGGTCATGGTGTGTCTTAAAAGGGGCTATGTCATGCTTTGACTATTGTCCAATTCCATCAAGGATTCCTGAGACCGTGACGTGTGGTTTTGGCCGCTGAATTCCTACGCTCAAATTGCTACACTCAAAATTATCGCTCCGGCATATAAATCTAAATCTATCATGCAGCCCATGGAACTGCATAATCCTGCGTTTACTAAATCATGTGGATGGGAAAATCAAGCCAAAATGGGATAATCATCCATAAATGTGGATGGAAAATCTACTAATCCAATCCCAAAAACATTGAACACTCCCATAGACACAGCCATGACGTGCGATTCACCGGGGCCCAAGATCCCAACGGCTTTCTGGGCGTGACCACACCGGGCGTAAAATTCAACGACTTTGTTTCCTCTGGTCATTTAATCATTTGTTATGGGGCATCATCATTCTTAAGCACATTTTCCATAGCCATATGAGCAATTTCCCCATGAAATCCACATTTTGGCTTGATTTTCCCATCCACATTTACAGATGATTATCTCACAGTTTCCCATGAATTTTCCGGAGGTTTTCCATGTTTTGCCCCACCACAACTGCGTGGTTTTCCACACACAAAAACGGGTCACTTGGGCCACTCCTCGATGGCGACTTGTGCCTTACTCCTGGCCAGAAAACTACGTGATGTGGGCCCCCCTGTGAGGAAAACACACATAGGAAAACCATAGGAACATGGTGACTTAACAACACGGATTTCATGGGGTTTACAGCTAATTTATGATAGCTAAGTTGGTGAACATCACTTCCATTTCACTATGGTTTATGATACCTATAACATCCTATATAGTTATATAGTTAATGTGGCTTATAAACCAACTTATAACTGGGGGAGCCCACATTGTAGTATTGTTTATTATTGAATATGGGTGCTTCCATCAATGGGGGATCCCTAAAGCTGGATGGTTTATAAAAGAACATCCGAAAAAAAAGAGGATGATTTAGGGCTACCCCCATGACTTCGGAAACATCCACATTTGACGTTTAAGGGCAATGGCGAAACATGGTGGTTTATCCATCAACGGCATGGCGACGAACGAGCCTTGAACATGTTGTTCTGTGTCGTGGGAGAAAAAAAAGGGCCAGCTGGATCTGAGTTTTTTGGGGATCCTCAATGTTAACCATCATCCATCTATGGTGAAGTCGGCCAGGTCGCTTTACATGGTGGTTTCAAATACTCCAAAAATCACTGGGAACGTCCCTTTCAGGTCAAGGCAAAGGCTTGAAACAAATCTGGTCGATCCTGACCAAGATCAACGTGCCTCCAATCATGGCTGTGTCTGAACATCTGGTTACCGTATACTATGAAAATTTGTAGTTTAATGCAGAACATTATGACCAAACATCAAATTTGGGGCACTCCAGTTTCAGACAGACAAACCCATGTAGTCATACAGTCAATGAAATTGCCATATGTAAAATATTGCCAACATGTTTTCGGTCATTTTTTGCCAAACACGTCCGTTTTTGTATTGGCCAAAATGCTTGAAAATGGATTTTGGGGCTCAAACTCTGAAACCTAAAAAGCTGGTTGGAGCAACGTGTCACGTATTTTGTGGGTGGGGCGTTTCGCTTCTGGTCAAGATTCCTTCTGATTGGTGAATGCAGCTTTCATTCCGTGTATCCCATCCATGTATAGGCACAATACTATCCACACGGTGTTGGTATACTTACTTACTACAACAATCCACCACTCACAAGCATGTGAAAACAATGATACACTATAAATATACTATAGATTCTATAGATGGATGATGGAGCTGATTAGGATTGTCTGAAAAATGGGGTACCCACAAAATTCATGGTGTATCATACTTTTCCATGTTGACTTTCATTGTTTTCACATGGCCAGACGTTGGAGGTAATTTTAGGGCCCCATTTTCAGACGCACATCCCGGCTGCAACCATGGGCTCATCCCACTGATCGTAAGTAATTAGGTTGTATCCTTTGGCTTTTGCTAAGGTCTTGCTTGTGGAATATGTAAGCTTAGTGGAGTTATGAAACACTGGGCTTTTCCTATATCTAACCTACTGTAGCGATCCGTGGGATGAAACCAGTCTTTATTGTAAAATCTCAGTATAATCCCAATAAATTCCCATTAAACCAATGAAATTCCCATTAAACCACCAATTTCCCCCCGTGGTCCCCGTGGTTTGTCGAAAATGGAAAACCGAGATCCCGGACGATGGGCTTACCTCGAGCGGTGGCCTCGAATGAGATGAACAGTGAAAAATCCATCCTGTTTTGATGGATTAGATAGATAGATAGATAGATAGATAGGTAGATAGATAGATAGATAGACAGACAGGATTATATATATCATGAATGAAAGGATGATTCTATGTATAAACCTCTTTTGGATGATCCCAACACAATTTTCGATAATAATAATGTGTTCCCCCCCAGCTATAGGTTGGGTTTTACACTCCATTAAGTCTAGTTTTGAATATGATAAAACAAAGTTGTGGGAGTTAAAAACCAGCTCAGCTACCGTGGGGGCCCCACATTGTATCCCAGATTTATTTTTGATTATGTTTGATGGTTTATAGAATAATCCCATCGTTCATGACAACAAAATGGTCTCATTACTTTTGATCAATTACAATAAATTATCTCATTATAATAATATTGGCATGCTAGTTACTTTTTATGGAAAAACATCCAATACTATTGTCGTGACTAATTACTTTTCATGACTTCTGGTCATGAATGAAATATGGTGATAAAATACACCTTGTCTATTGCATAGTAATATGGAGAGTCATGTTAGTTGATACTAAAAAATATAGATCAAAAAATAGATTACTGATATAGATTGAGATTGAGATTGTGAATAATACCATGAATATTCATTAACGATACCATACCTATCCATACATGTCTGTGTACTACACAAATGAGATGGAGATTGTGAAATATTCATTAAATGATCCCATACAAAATCTATCCATAAGTATGTATAAGTACATGGGAAATATTGCCCTAAAATATCCGTAGTGAAATATTGTGAAATATTCATTGATGAAATAATCATATATGTATTACCCTCTGGTAAACTAACATAACTATGGAAAATCACCATTTTTAATGGGAAAATCCACTATAAATGGCCATGTTCAATAGCTAATTAAATTACCAGAGGGTAAGTACCTCTTCCATCTCATTGTCTTCCCCCCCAGATATCAAAAGACCGTCACAGCCGAGGGACGCAGAGGCTGTCACCAAGAGATCCCTCAAACAGGGACACACGAAGCCTGGCGAAAAAAAAAAACGCAGCGTGGAGGCAAATGTTGGGACCCCTGGGGAGAGAAACATGTATAATTATTATATTTTACTGTACTATCATGTAATTCATATATATTTATATATAATACATATATGTATATTATATGCATATATGTACAAATATAAATATATATATATATACATATATGTATATGTAGGGAGAGAGAGATATATAAATATATATATAGGACACACACATATATATAGGATATATATATATATATATATTATATGTAAAAATATTATGTATATATATATATATATATATCTATAATTATCATATATAGTATTGTCATTGTGTATGAAAGCTGGGCCATCGTCGTCAGGGGGCATATCCGGCTGAGGGTGGACTAATCCAAGGAGAGGTGCCAACTCGTCCTGCCATGCTGCCAGATTTTCCAAGGTCGTGCCGAAGCGGTTCCTGAGGTCGCGGAACTCTCGGCGTAAAACTTCCAATTCATTCTTGGTGGATCGCATCTCTCGGTAAACTCGGCACAGCAATTCCACGACTTCAACGTGGCTAAGCAGATGAAGCTCCAGATGCATCACTTCATTGCGTGCAGGCTCAGCTGAGACGGACAACTGGATAGCGTGCTGATGGCGAGCAGAGTGCTCCTGCATTCGAGCATACAAGGGCGCATCCATAATCAGCAGGTGATACCGGAAGTCACTGCTGAGGTCATCATCCCAGGGTGTCCAGTGATGGACACTTCAAAATGTGAAAATGTTTATATTTTAAAATATACCTATACATACCATGTGGGGCTCAGACGATTGGATTTCTATTGGACGGATGGGATTTCACCAGCACAACATGCTTCCGCTGCGTTTTCTCCAGGGGAAAAAACACTTGGATACGTAGGAATAATCTATATCTGGTTGGTGGTTTATGATACCTATAACATCCTATAACTATGGTTTTGGAATGTTCATGGTACCTATTAAACTATAGATAACTATAGTAATTATTCATGGGGTTTATAAACCAACTTGTACTGGTTGGTGGTATACCTACCCCTCTGAAAAATATGAGTTCGTCAGTTGGGATGATGAAATTCCCAGTGTATGGAATAAAACAATGTTCCAAACCACCAACCAGATATGCTCTGTGTTCGCAGTTCAAAATTTTCTGGAAGATTTCATGTGGACAGTGCATCACTCAACAAGTCACTTCAATTTTTTGACCTGTGATTTGTGCTAACACAAACCTACTATTAAATCAATACATAACCACCTTGAAACAAATCATATATTGGGGGTCCACATATTGGGGGATCTTGATTTTATCAGAGGGGAAAGAATCACATTCAATCTGGTGCCGCCAGGAGATCGTTCTCTATCAGAATAAGCAAACAGTCAGCCACTGAGCCTAATGAGCTTACCTGATTGTTCATGTTTTTTTCCATGAAGCTTTCCTAAGTCCTGGGGAAGTACTCCCAAATCATCCAAATCATCCAAGTCACCAGAGCAAATTTAGCAAAGCCATGGTGACTGTCTATCCTCCATGACTTAAGAAACCCTCAATGATCCCCATGTGGATGCCGCTATCTCAACAAGGCGAGGGCCCCTAATGAAGTTGAAACGCATAACTTGATTGACTAAGGTTTATGGTGGATATGGCTGTGAGGCAAAACCATTCAAAACCCTGGTGAGCCCTAAAATAGTTGGTAAATTAGGATGTTCATCCCCTCAAATGTAGTAAATAATAGGTTTTGACCCATCACCATTTAACTATAACTGGGGGAGGGGCCTTACCTTGAATCAATCCATAATAGATAGGACATGAAAGGCCCATGAATTGAGTGCTTCTCGGACCTTTTCTGTATCGCATTTTCTTGAATTTGGTAACACCACGGCCACGGCTGGTTACTCAAGAACCCTTAAATTAAGTCTGTCTGTGAAATATTGTCTTGCCTTTCAATTCAGATACTTCATCACGCAAAACTTCCCTGAACCATACATAGTTTCCTGCTGTTTTTCTTAAAAGTTCCATGTTGGCTATTCAGTTCAACTATTCTTATCTTAATTTGGATAAAGCATGACACAAGTACGGTTTGTTTATTATATGGGGGGTTCCTGCAATGGGGGTACCACCAAATCATCCATTTATAGATGGATTTTCCCTTATAAACCATCCAGCTATTGGGGTACCATTTCAGGAACCTAAATTGGAGGTAACTACCATATATCAGGCCTATATAATGCCTAAATTTCAGGGAATATCCTCACAAAATATGGCCAACAGTATGGTACTAACGTACTTCTATTTTAGGACCCTGAAATTACCATTGATACGAGGTTTAACTATCAAAATCCCATTAAAATAACATAGATTCCCATAGAATCCCAATAAAATACCTTATTGGCACGGTAAGATGTTCCCTCCATTAGAGCAGCGGCTTTCAGACCTCGGTGATTAGCTCGGGATTGTCACAGTTCCTTGGGTCCCCTATATAATGCTTAGTACATTGGGTTTTCATAAAACTGTTAGTAGATATTGTTCACTGGTTCAAAAATGATCACTTCTACTAACAGAGAACTTATACTTGTAATTAATTTTCATATGTACATGCTATTAAGATCTATTGCAATCCATTAAGTGTTGTTAAGAACATGCTATTAAGTGCTATTAAACAGCATCTATACTTAAGATCTATTAAGTACTGGTTTATCATCATTCATATCGTTGTGTACATTACCCAACCAGCACAACAGCCCAAAAACCGTGGCATCCCGCACCGAAGCAATTGACCACGCGGTCCCGCATCCTGTTTTTGTCACTGGCCATGGAGTGTCGGGGCGCCATCATCAACTTGTTTAAAGAGGAAAAAATGGAGGATTTAACAATCAACAATAGGATAATAGGGACGACATGGAATTAAATGGGAATTATATAATGGTGTTTAACCATCAAAATGATAATCAATGTGTCATAGTTTGTTATAAATCACACAGATAGAAACGGAAAGAAAAGACGGTTGAACTATTTGCTAAGTTCCAGTTTAACCCATGATACCCAAGTAATCCAACATCCCCCCATTTAATGCGTGGTTCTAGGAAAACATAACAATCCGTTACAACGCACCGTAGTATCTTTGGACGCTGGGACGGACATTCAAACAACAAGCATCTCCACAGAAACGTTCATGGAATCAGCATCACTGAAAGTGTATGCTTCACCGTGTATTTAAAAGATCGGTGCGCCTAGAAATCAAAATTATGGCTCCTTTTTTTTACATGCTCACCTCCCAAAATACCCTCCAATTATCAAGCATTATCAAGCACGCCAATAGCAAATCCACAGCGTTTGTGGCAAACATGATGATTTGGAAATTAGAATATCCTCACTGTATATCACTGTATAGTTTTCAGTCAGGCAGGTTTCATTTCCAAAGGCTAGGTTTGGAAATAAAATACACGATGACCAAGAAACAGCCTTTTAGATAGCTCCAATCAAACAGAACTCCTGGTCTGAATCCCAGTTGTTGTGGGAATAGTGCATTCCAGGAAGTCAGTGGGTAACAATGATATTATAAACCAATCCTATATTAATTTGTCTATCAACAATTAATTCAATTGCACATATACACATATATCATCATATATCTGGGTAAATTATAATATTTCACAAACCTGAACTGAGGCCATTTGGGGATGATTCCCCTAAAATAAACAATCTTTTCCTGGCTTAGGTGGAACAGTGAAGTCGTTATAATTTACCCAGATATAATTTACCCACATATGCACATATTATGTGTTATACACAGATGCTCCATGGTGCTGGAATATCTACCTACATGGAAACCCCCAAAATGGCCCAGTTTTGTAGGAAAATATTCCAGCACCATGGAGCATCTGGATCATCTGGGATATGTAACGGTTGCCATCCCGGAAACGAACATAGACCTTCCCAAATAGAGGGCTCAAAGACTACCGTCGTCTCTACATCGGTGATGTTCAAGCTCTATCCGTATCCCATCAACAAAACAAAAAAATCACATTAAAATCCTTTTTGTTGGTGGTTCAACCAACACTTTTACGCTTAAATTGCCGTGTGTGTATAGCCATGTGTGTTATTTGAACCACACTGTTTTGATGGTTAAACCCACATTGTTATAGCCCGTAATATACCAGTTATAAGTACTAAGTCACCCCTTTTATACAATGTATAATCCCATCGAAATAGCCAGTTATAACTAATAGCCATGTTTCCTATGCTTTCCTATGGTTTTTCCTATGGTTTCCTATGGTAAGTCACCATTTTCCTATGGTTTCCTAGGTTTTTTTCATGTTCTTTCCCCCATCGAACTCACCATCTTTCTTGCATTCACGGCTTCATCATCCCAGAGCCCCTTGTTTCGGAAACAAAAATCTCCTGCGCCAGCGTCTTGACCTGAGAATCGGGCCCTGAAATCAGCAATTGCTTCCCTCAAGATGCCGGGCTATCTGGTAAAAAAATGGGGGTTTATACCATCAATAAACCAACAATAATGGGGTATGTTATGTTGGTTAAATATAATTGTTGATGGTAAATGGTGAATCAATAAACTTCAATATAATTGGCTTATTGTTGATTTGTATGACTTATCTGGTTTATTGTTAAATTGTTATAGCCCCATGAAAAAAATGTTATAGCCCCATGATTCCATATTGTTATGTCTGGTTATCTAAGTCATCATCAAGTTTACTCTTTTCATGGTGAATCAACCAACAATCATGGGGATTTAGCCAACCATCATGGGGGTATGTATAATCTGATTGGTGGTTGAGCCACCCCCCTGAAAAATATTAGTCAGCTGGGATTATTATTCCCAATATATGGAAAACATATAAATGTTCCAAACCACCAACCAGATAAGTTTGTTTTGAACACCGGACAAATATCATAAATCCAATCCTTAATCTATGTTTGAATCAACTTAGTTAACAAACAGATAACCCACCAACTACAATGTGGGGCCCCCCAGTTATAAGTTGCTTTAGACACCTTATTAATTCTAGTGATAAGTATCATAAACCATAGTTATTGAAGTTATGTTCACCAACTTAAAATATCATTTGGGGGCCCAACATTGTAAGGTTGTGAGCCAACCATGTTTTTGTGTTATCATGGGGATATAATGGATATGATGGGGACTTAACATCGGTGATATGTTTGAAGATAGAGATTTGACCAAGCAAATATTGGGATGCAATGGGGATAGCTATGAACCCAACAAAAAAGAACACTGGTTTATGGACCATGAAAAATAAACGTTTAAACCCAACAAAATCAACAAACATGGGGCTTATTTCCCATCCATGATAAGGATGATTCATAGTGATATGGAGGTCCATGATGGGAATCATCCTTGACAACGTTGATGTGAAAGGGGCACCACCTTGCAGTTGTTGAACCAGTTTTTTTAGAGAAACAAATGCCAATTGGTTCAATATTGAAACTGGTTGGTGGTTTCAACCCCTCTGAAAAATATGAAAGTCAATTGGGATCATCATTCCCAATATATGGAAAAATGTTCCAAACCACCAACCAGGAAATGTTGGTTCAACATATAATTGGTGCATGCGTTTTGTTCTTTCCAAAAAGTGAAGGAACCTTGTATGAGACGATGAACCTTGTGTTTTTTCCATGGTTTTGCAGATCAAACACTAAAAAAAACATGAAATATTTGAGAGGTAATTGTCACATTTTGGCGCAATGATATGCAACTTGCATGGTATTTGCTAGTCGTTGAAACGAAACCTGTTTCATTGTTATCTAATGCTATTTGGTTGTGCCTTTTCCTTGTTGATATTTCTATTGGATTTCTGCAAAATATTAGTGCAACCCCTAGACCCGTAGACAACAAAACACTTCACGTTTGCACACAATTTCATTGGTTTGGTGGTGGTCTAGGATGGGCTTATATTACATGAGGATCTTCCCAGTAAAAATGGATGGTTTATAAATGGCATCTATAAATGATGGTTAATGATGGTTAATGGTGGTTAATGGTGGTTAATGATGGTTAATGATGGTTATATATCTGGTTGGTGGTTGAGCCCTACCCCTCTGAACAATGTGAGTTCGTCAGTTGGGATGATGATGACATTCCCAATATGTGGAAACAACATTAATGTTCCAAACCACCAACCAGGTTTACATAGGGCCCTGGTTTTGAATTGGTGTTGGTAGAGGGTTCATTGTAAGTTGGTCTAGGATCTATCTTAGGGTTAGTTTGGGGCTTAGGGGTTGGTTTCAGTTTTATAAAGGGATATAAAGGGTATGTTTAGGATTCACAGTCCGTTTGCGTTGGCGCTTGGTTTTGGGTTGATTTAGTGAGGTCTATTCAAAGTTGATAAAGTTAGTTTATGATTGGATCAGGGTCCGACAACACAGTTGTGGCCCTAGCCAAGTCCATCGAAACATTGTTTCTTACAGGGGGGGCTGGCGCCTAATCCGATAATTGCCTCCAAATTCCTCCAATTTAGGTTCCTGAAATGGCCACTGGATACTTGATGAAACAAGTCTATCAACAACTACCAGTAGGGGTTGAACTCACAGGAAAGTCCAAATGACTCGTTTCATGCTTGGGTTTGATGGTGAACTGTTACTATTATGGAAATTACATAAAACATATTTTCAAAATATGGGAATATCATACAACCAACAAATATTGGAATATCAATGAATATCATACAAGCAACACATATTGGAATATCTTACAACCAGTAATGACCAAAATGATTGATTCTTCCTACCAATCATCATTGATGCGGCGTAATAGGGCTGATAAGGTATTTGTGATTTGAAGCGTTGCTAGCCAGGAGATGACTTCACCTACATCCTTCAACAATCCTACCCTGGTAAACGTTTACAGTTTGCGACATGGAAAATGGACCATTTAGTGCGTTGATTTACCTATTAAAATGGCCATTTTCAATAGTAAACTGTTAGTTTACCAGAGGGCAAATGCAACTTTAAACTAACCCAAGGATAATCCAGTATGATCCAGTACTCAATTTCTGGAACAGATTCATCACCACAAACACAAGCCTATCTCGGCATTATCCCAGAAATTCTTGGGCAATCGTACCAAAAAATGTTCACAGGCCAGTTTATCTGAATACAATGGGAATACCCTGTCGTAAATCCTAGATACCACAGGCATGTTTCAGCTGTTTAGTAAATGTCCACTTATGGCAAATGAACACACATAATAAACATAATTAAACCACATAATAGTATGTATGTATGTATGTATGTATGTATGTATGTATGCATGCATCATGGATGGATGTATGGATGTATGTATGTATGTATATATGTATGTATGTATGCATGTATGCATGCATGCATGCATGCATGCATGCATGTATGCATGTATGCATGTATAAAAGTATGCATGTATGTATGTATGCATGTATATATATATACAAACATATCCAAACCAGCCTTGAACTAGATCCGAGCGACACCCATCTCCCCAGTTCCGGCCAAACCGCGAAACTCAGTTCCGTCTGTGCTCGATCCGAGTGACGACGAAGCTTTGAGTTTGAGGGCCATGGTGAAAAGACAAACAGCGCGACTGCAGCGGTGACTGGTAGCAGAGTTGTTGCTGGATGCTGCAAATTCTTTGGCATTTTTGTTTAGTTTATCTCTAGAAATTGTTTGTCTGAACTAATAGACAAGTTTCCAGTATATTGTGCTGACACAATTTTAATTCAGGTGGTTCAAAAGTTGAAGCACGCATCAATTGAATAGAACATACTTCAGTGACAAACGCTGGTCTAAGGTTCAAGTGACAGCGAAGAAGTGGTGAAGTTGCATAGCAGCTGCCTGCTGAAATCCTCTAGTCTCTAGCTATCTAATGAAGCTGGGAAACGCAGCCGAGCAAGCAACAGCCCAATGAGAAAGGTCAATTCCCGTCTTAATTCTAGTCTCTGTCTCTGTACTACAAGCAAACACAAAAATCAGATTGTGAGGTTGCATTTGTTTCCACGAAAAACGAGAGAACATACCAAAAACAAAGTCTCATGCCAGCAGCAATAATGAAAACTACGTCACGATATTTGTTGAGCACGTTCGGCGACCAAGCCCCTCACAATGAATTGCGTCATGTACAGTTATGGCCCTTTACCAGTTATAAGTACTTATAACCCCATTTCTAGATTGTATAATCCCATTTATAACCAGTTATAGCTAATAAATGGCCGTAACTGTAGTTAGATTCCACATGTTAATACAAGAATCCCAAAGCCCCAATATGGCACCCAAAAATGAATGGATCCAGCAAAGCACAGCTGGCATTTAATCTCGGGCAGAACAATGTGCTGCTCCCCAGTTGTCTGTTGATTTACCACTATAAAGCCCATTCACTGCATCGAACATCAACCACAGTATACTAGATAAAAACAAACTTAGCTAGAAATTTTGAGCTGGTAAACATAATCTCAATAAGTATGGTTTATGATACCTATAACTGTAGTATTAATGGGGTTTATAAACCAACAAACATAAGAGAAACGGAGCTTGGAACTTGGATGATCGTCCCGGTCATATCCCCTTCTCTTCAAATGGCTGGGATGGGGATCAGCCTGGCTAAAGGTTTCCAAAAATGGGGTACCCCTAAATCATCCGTTTCAAACAAGGACTTTCCATTGTCAACCGTCCATCCATTGGGGAAATTATAGCATTTTTGGAAACCAAGAATTATACGAAATTATCATGAAAAAACTGTTTTAGTTGTTTTAGTCGGCCAATTATAGTAATAAAAAAATATAGTAGAATTATAGTTAGTCAAATTGTTGGCCGTGATAAAGGCATGATCCCCCAAATCCTATGGAAAAATTCATCCAGATCTATGGATGGGATGTTGTCCTCCCATGGAAAAGGTCGAGTTGTTGAGCCATAAACCAACCATTCGGAGGGGTAAAACAATGCCATAAACCACCCATTCGGGAGTGGCTTATACAACCTATAAAAATGGTGATGTGGGGGATGGTTTTTTATTCTATCCACATTACATGCGTTTTGTCCGGGTTGTCGTTGACATTTTAAAGAGCCAGGCCTCCAACTGTTCTATCTATTGGATACACAAATTGATGGCATGTTCCTTCTCCATGGCTGAGGATTCAACATTGATATTGTATCCTCTCAAGTTGCTTCGAACCCCCTTGGGGACCATTTTAGAACCCAAATATGGGTTCTAAAATGGAATCTACAAGGGGGGTCTTAGAACCTAAAATTTTTGGCCGCTATTCGTTTTTGGGTTCTAAAATGGGTTCTGAAATGGTATCTTCCACCCTTAAAAAAATCATGAAAAACATCCAAAACTTGATATACTCGATGATGCACTCATGCGTCAAACTCTTCAACATCTTCA
>Ga0126342_10012415_pt1 | contig 15195 bp, 16 predicted proteins | sample Cyp1metagenome_FD_92528 | JGI IMG/M metagenome (GOLD analysis project Ga0126342, IMG submission 92528) | Coral microbial communities from Lord Howe Island, Old Settlement Bay, Australia - Cyphastrea 1 metagenome | ecosystem: Host-associated > Invertebrates > Cnidaria > Coral ...
AACTTTCAAAAAAACAAAAAACAAAACATAAAAAACCCATAAATTTTATACAAAATTTACATAAAATTCATGATAATTTTAATGTTTTGATGCTTTTGTTTAAAAAAACAAAAAAAACATTTTAAAAAAACATAAAAACACAAAAAAAAATGTATAAATTTTATATAAAATTTATGGAAAATTGTACCTTCAAAATTTTCAAAAACCATAAAAAAACCATTAAAAAAAACATAAAAAATCTTTCATTTTCATAAAATAAACCATAAAAAATCATATCAAAATCATATCAAAATCATAAACCAAAAAATGACAAAAATCAAAACCATAAACCAAAACCATATTGAAATCATAAAAAAAATCATAAAAAATATTTACTAAAAACAGCTTTTAGCAAACATATTGACTCGCAACCCTAGGGGTCTCGAACCATTTGGAGTAGTAGTCCAGATCTCCAGCTGTTTGGACCAGAATCCCTCTGAAACCACCAGCCAGATCTTGCCCTGCCTTGTGGGCTTGCAAAGAACCTGCCTCAAAGTGATGTCCTCTCCAATCGAAAAGAGGATATTTGCCTGCTGCCAAACTTTCAAAGGACCATCGCATGATTTTCCAAAAGACTTCCATGGTGCCTAAGGCAGACCCAGCTGCAGGAACAACGTATTTTTCAAAGATACCCCAAATGTATTGGTGTGCATCAGCATAGCCAACACCTGAAACACAAGCCATGATGGAGAACCAGCTGAAAACCAAAGAGCATTTACACCAAATTTTCCCTGTCCCTAGGACAGGGACTTCATCTCCATGCATCCCCAAAGGCACTGTCTTATTCTTCCAATTTTTTCCCTTTTTGCAAGGGTGGTTCTGCATGCATGGATGTTTCTCGAAAGCATCCCAAAAGGGTACCAGCTTTGAAGTGTCAGGCAAAATACATTTGATCCATGCTTCACCTCTTGCATACATAGCAGCAAAAAATTCGTGAGGAAGTAGAACTGCAGCTGAAGGGGTATGGTCCACACAGCCTTTCATAGGAATATGTACTGAGTAAGGTTCAGGCAGGTCGGATTCCTTGGCCATCATTCGTGTCAAGCTTCTACCAAAATTTTTGGCATGTTCCAGAGATGCTATTTTTTTGAGCTGGCCAACTTGAAAACCTTCATGAGCCTTGTCCAAATCTTTTTGTGCAGCAGTAGCTATAGCATGCACCAGAGCCCCACTCATGAGACCTTTTGCAAAATTGACCATCAAGAGACTATACAAAAGACTGTCGCATTCCATATTCTTGCCAGCTGCTTCTTGTCTTTGATGGATACCACCTCTCCTTCTTTTTTTGGAAGGACCAGGACCATCCATTTTGTGAAAGAAGTGAAACTGAGGCGAGGTGACACTGAAGGAAGAAGAGTGGTGTGGACTATGATCGAAAATTTACTTGTGATGATGCAATGTATGTGCTTAGTATACATATGTGGTAAGACAAAACAAAGATATTGATTTTGTTTGGATTGCAGTGTTGGTTGTGATTTACTTGTGATATTCACTGATGAGTTGAAAATCTTGTATGTGATCCACCAGAACTTTTGGCTCCTGGTATCTGTGCTCTTGATAGGATCTAACTGCTGAAGATGATGTGTCCTGACAAGCCATGCTCTACTAAGCTTGGAAGTGAGCAGCTGGACGAGGAGAAGGAGCACAAAGCAAAACTTATAGCTGAGGCTATGGACAGAAAGGACCAAATGACAGTGGCAATGCTGACTGTCGGTTTTTTTGTCGACAAGGTTGGATCCCACTTGGGTGATCAATGTGTGCAGCTTGCCTGCTTGAGCAAGACAATTGAAGCAACTGCACACGACTAAGAAAGTCAAAACAATGGAGCATGCGCATGGTGAAAAAAGGTGCTGAGAGATGGAGCTGCTGTCTGGGTTTACTTGAGGCTTGCTTGAGATAGATCAGTGTGCTTCAGAATGGATAGGGTTTACTTGAGGCTTACTTGAGATAGATCAGTGTGCTTGAGAATGGATAGGGTTTACTTGAGGCTTGCTTGAGATAGATCAGTGTGCTTGAGAATAATGAAACCAGTGAAAAGAGATTGGAAAAAGGAGTTTTAGCAACTGAGGATTCAAAGGGAAAATTTACTTGTGAGTTACTTGAGTTTGATGAAGCCACTTACAAAAGATTGGGGAGGAGTTGTAACAATTGAGGAGATTCAAAGGGAAGAGGAAAAGTGTTACTTGAGATTCATGAAGCCACATACATGAGATTGGAGAGGAGATAGACTAATGCAGGGGATGGAAGCAAGAATAGATGCAAACATTTCCCAAGTAATACTAATAAGCTCATGTAAATTATTTCTGTACAGGAAGTAACTTGAAGTAAAGCTTCACAAGTAAAGGCAGACATGCTGTGTTCTCTTCTTCTGGCAAAAGCGGTTTCACTGGAGGATAGCTCTTGGCTTCCATAAGATCTACAAAAAGCAAAACTTGGGGCTCAAGGCCTCACATCAGCCCACTCACTTCTTCTCGCGGGAAGCTCGTTTGGCAAGTTGGCCCTTGATGCCAGCCAGGATCTCATCCTGGCCCTCAGTTTTCTGTCCAATGTCTTTCATCAGAGAGTTGTAAAGCTTCAGGGTCAGCTCTTGGCCATTTTCCAATTCACGGAATCTGTAAACATGGGAGATCTCAGCCTTGATTTTGTTGATCTCAATCATGAGATCCTTCCTGGCAATGGCAAAGAAGGAAATGGTGGTAGGAAGACAAAATCTTGATCTTCACATACAGATATATATATATATATATCTATATATATATTATACTGGAAAAGGTTGTGGGTATCTATATACATATTAGTGTTTCCTAAAGTTCTGATGTTAATATTTCCATTGTTTGTCTTACTTGAGACATAACTCATGGGGTCATATAGTGTAAAGGTGAAATACTTATAGTTAAATGGACCCTCTTCTTAATTACACAATGATAGGGGCTCAAATGGACTTGTATTCCATGTTTATATAATATGTTACATCCTGCTATTTGCATTCAAGGTGCAGAACTTCGTACACAGGATCCTTCTTGTTGTGCTCGATCGTCTGGAGGTGTTTCAAACCTTCCTTCTCCAACTTGCCCAAGGCATCTTGGCACTGCATCATTTGCTTCTGTGCCTGCTGCCAATGGGTCTCAGACAGAGCAGCATCAGCATCCATCAAAGCAAGAGGTTCCTTGCAGGTAGTGCTAGCACTTGAGGCTCCCAAGGACTTCAGGGGAATACCTACCTTCCAGTTGGAAGTCATTTGGTTGAACTTGGCAAGGTCGCGCGTGGATCCCTGGGAGGAGGCATTCCAGGACATGGCCCCTTTCTCTCCTGTCTTGTTGGTCACACTGTGCTCGTTCCAAGCATAGCCTGTCACACCTTGGTCGTTTTTGAGCTCCAAAAACTCACCTTCTTCAACTCCATCCCTTAGGCTATCCTCTGTGAGCTCGAATCGACCCATGAAAAGCCTCTTTGTGAGGCTCTTCTGTGTAGCCTTGGAGAATTTATCTTCGTATGTTTCTTTCATTGCAGTAAACACAGGCTTGTCTGTGTTTACCAGCAATTTTCCAGCTTCACTTCTGTCGAAAAGGGAGTTGATGATCAGGCTTTGCCTGTCTCTCTTTCCACTCTTCATGGTCAGAGTCGCATTCCACTCTGCCTGTAGGAACTCAGGTAACTGCTTGGCAGCAAGCATCTGCATGAACTTGTGCGTCTTCGACCTGTCACGTGCAAAAGAGTCCTTGGGCTCCACAACAGGATCCTCTTCAAAATCTTGCTTTTCTTCTTCTGGTTCTTCTTGGTCAGTCTTCTGTTCTTCCTCTTCTTGGTCTTTGATTCCATCTCTCCAAGAGCTGCTCTTCTTGCCTACCTGGGAAGTGTCGACATGCTTGGAAGCTGGCCTCTTCAAAGTCGGTTTCTGGTGTTTCTTGCTAGTGTCCTGTTCTTCCTCTGTCTTGTTTGTCTTCTTTCCAGTCTTGGGGATGGAGGTTGCTGGTTTCTTCAAGGTATGTTTGGCCACAGACTTGGCTTTGGCCTTGGCCTGAGCTTTGCCCTTGGCCTCAGCTTTGCCCTTAGGAAGCTTTTTTGCAGAAGCCTTGGGTGTGGCAGGCTTCTTTGGAGAAGCAACAGCACTGGCAGGTCTCTTCCTGGGAGTCCTTGGTGGAGTCTCAGGTGGACCCTTGCCAATGGGTGTGGAAACCTCAGGCTGGGTCGGAGGTATCTCAGATTCATCTTGAGATGCCATGTGTGAAACACTTGGGTGAAACACTGGAGGCTAGTAGCAGGCCTTTGGCTGAGACAATCGAATTGACAAAAAAAACTGCAGGCATTGAAATGCAATAGAAGCCACAAGTAAACATGTTTTCATGGAGTACAAGTTGGAAGAACATTACCTGTGATGATTACATGAGGATGTACAAGGTATTCTCCCAAAACTGTTTTGGAAATGTTGGATTGAGTGGAAACAATTTATGTAATATGTTTTCAAACCTCAAGTATGTCTCAAGTAACTTCTCATAAATTGCAGCAACAACCCAAAAGGTGACATCAGACTGTCATATGAATGTGGACTCCCAAGACCATCTCAGGTAACACATGATATTTTTCCAGCTGCAGGTGAAGGCAACTCAAACTGCACAGCACCATTGGCTGATGATGTTTTGTGCAATCAGAGATTTCAGTTTGATTTGAATACACAAGATGTCCAAGCATATTAGTGCCATACTCATGTATGGGTTATCTTTGTATCATTTTCTGATGAAGTTTTGATGTTTCCTGGATTAAATATGTTATTTTTTTAAGAAAAATGATGTGCAGTTTGTATGCAGTTTGTATGCAGTTTATATGCAGTTTATATGCAGTTTTAAAACTACATACACTTTTGGCAAAACTACATACACTTTTGTCAAAACTGTATGTAGTTTTAAAAGTGCACATAAACTGCATATAAACTGCATACAAACTACATACAAACTGCATATAGTTTTTTGCAATTTTTTGAACAAAATTGCAAGTTTTCTCATGAGAACTGATTCATCTTTGACCTTACATGTGAAAGAAAATCATGGAAATGTGGTTCAATAGAATCCCCAAGTCAAGCAGCAGTGCCATCCCTCCAAACCATCTCAAGTGTTGCAAGTCCCAATGGTGGTTTAAGTGAACTCATCAAAATCTCCACATGTAAAGTCCTCAGGTAATGCAGATTCTAAATTGCTACTTCACTGAAACATTCAAATGCTCCACAAGTAAGTTCACAAGTAATGCAACTTGAAAAAATGAGTTCACTGGAATTTTCAAAACCTTGACAAGTGAGTCCTCAAGTAATGCTGCATGTCCACATGATGACTCCAGTGGGATCTTCAAAACCTGCACAAGTAAATTCTCAAATAGTGCAACTCAAATAGTGCAACAAAACATTGTAGAGAACATCATGCTTTGGAATCATGTTGTCACAAGTAAATTCTCAAGTAATGCAACTCCACATCAAACATGTCACAGGTAAAATCTCAAGTAAAGCAACTTTTTTTCACAGTGCGCACTTGGCCAGTATGGATCTGAAAAAGTATCTGACTTAGCTGCATCCATTTTTTTACCTGTGCTGGATGCAGCTTCATGTGATCTAAAGATCACCTGCGAGTCTTGGAGGCTTTCATCAAAGCCTTGATGGCAATCCTGGGTAGATTGTAAACTACCAATGAAACAAAGGACTTCCCATATAATGAAATTGAATTTACATTGGCAACAAATCAAATCATAGAAAACATCATAAAAAATTTAAAAGCACATCCCAAAGTACATTTTCCAGGGCATGTCGCTGCAGGAACTGCTGGAGTGGGACCTTGTTCTTCTTTTCCTTGACCTGTGCCTTTGGTGCCTTCTTGAAGTAGATCTCCTGGTTCTTCTGGACCTCTGGTGACATGATCTTGATTGCCTTCTCTTTCTTGACCTAGACCTTTTCCTTTTGGAAGAGGAGTTTTCACTCTGTGCTCCTTTGTCAAGGTCATCATTCTCCTTGGGAGTATCCTGAGGTGGAACCTCATGCGGTGACGTAGGACTTGCTTCCTTCGTACTTTTTTCCTCTTGTGGAACAACCTGGTCCTGTGGCTCCTGCTGGCACTCATTCTGCAAGAGGTAGTACAAGTCCTCAGGATTGGGTTCTTGATCCTCATTTCCATCGTCATAGCCATCCACCTGTAGTTCACTCCCTTCTGTCAAGGACTCCAGTTCCAAGGCATCCCCATTCTTCACCTCCACTGCTGGCTCAGAAGGAGCTGGTGCTGATGCCATAGGAGCCTAGTTGTTGTTCCAACTTCAAGTCCTGCATGAAAATCAAAACATAACCCCAAATCAGTGAATATCATTGGGGTGAGAAACCAACCACAGGAAGAAAAGTTTTACATATTTAGATTCCACCAGCTTTCAATTTATTTGATGGTTCACTTGGAATACAAAGATACAAATGACTTCCAGGAAACTCCCTGTGGGACCTTGCAAGATGGTCTGGCTTTGCATTGCCAAGGTGGTGTGGGTGCAGGCGCAGGGTTGTGGCGACTCAAGATCTCAAGCAAGGCCTGGTTGATCTCATGATCTGTCAAGCCAGTTCTCAACTGTGGTGAGATGTTTTGGCAAGATCCCATTCCCACAGCACCAGGTGGTGCAAAGCCAGGCTGTGGCTGCATGAATCCAGCAGCTGACCACAAATTTGGAAAAACAACTTGTCCTCCCATAGGTTGCTGAAAATTTCCAAAACCGGGCTGTGGAGCAGCAGGATCCAAGTAGCCACCTTGAAGTTGTTCTACAGGTTGCTGAACAGGCGGAGGAGGCGGAGGGAGACCATCTGGTTCTGGAGGCGGCTGATTTCCCCAAGGAGAGCCACTCTGCTGGCTCCTCCAAAACCAGAATGGCCTCTCTGGGTCAGCAGCTTCTGCTTGGAGAGGCTTGTCATACCTGAGTGCAGGACACAAGTAAAGACAGTAGAAACAAATTTGGATGGGCTTAATGCTGAAGCCTTCACACAAGTGTTGTTTACCAAAAAAAGGGAAAAACCTTATTCAATGCATCTGTATCAATCCAAGATTCCCTGTGCAAAGCTCTTTGTCATAGAGACCATCCAGGGATTGTAAGAGCCAATCATAGTCTTCAGCCTGACTAAACTCATGTGATTACTTGAGGATATGAAACAAATAATCAACCTGAAAAAATATATACAAATATGATTGTACAGAAATTCATTTTTTTTAAAAACCAAGCAACATCCTGCAGTGTCAGGAAAGCTGAGCAGTGCCTAGGTCTCCACTGCTGATCCAACCTGCAGATCTTGATCTTTTGTACCGTCAGGACACTATGAGTTCCACCAGGTTCCTGATCTGGTTCTTGGTGCAGCCATACCGCAAATTGCGCACAAGGATTCTGTGGTCAGACATTGCTGACCTTTGAAAAGAGGAAGGAGGATCCATTGCATTTGTTGTTTTTATCCCAACATCAACAAAACTATTTGTATCAGACTATTGTTAGTTATACAATGCCCACACTTGGTACCCTTGTGGTTTGGAATTCACTCCTTGATTTGAACCATATGGGATGATGCAGCAAACATACATAGAGCATTTTCAACCCTGAAAGGCAGTGGTGCTTACATGTGAAAGGTGATATGTCAACAGTTTTTACTTGAGAATAAAATCATGATTACTTGTGTAAGAGCATAAACTTCAGTCTTGCACAAGTAATTCTCAAGTAATCCCACACCAGTCACAAGTAAATCTCAAGTAATCCCACACCAGCCACAAGTAAAGTCTCAAGTAATCCCACACCTGTCACAAGTAAAGTCTCAAGTAATCCCACACCTGTCACAATCTGGTCTCAAGTAACCCCACCCCAGTCTCAAGTAAAACTCAGGTATACACTTTCCTTGTTCTTGCTAATATACCAAGGAAACATATACATCAAGCAAACCACATGCAACCAATTGCTTTTGCTCAAGTAAATCTCAAGTAAATATATATCAAGTAGGCCAGATGCAAACCCTTAATCTTGAGCTAGTTGGCAATGCCACATGGATCATGGAATCTCTTTGAAAGAATTTCAAGTTTCACAAGTAAGTTTGTGGAAGATTCACAAGTAATCCTGCACCCCTGTTGTTCTTTGCAACATGCTCCAACAAAACCAAAACAACATCCACAAGTAATGCTGATGCATTGACTTTTTTCCCAGCGCAGCCAGCACACTTGAACCATATGTGTCCTGTTGTGATTGAACAACAAGCTCAAGCCCCTAAAAAGCTTACACCAAAGATTCTATGTAGGTGAAAAGAGAATCTCAGCCATGGTGCATCTCATCCCAAAGCAAGGAGGCCTGCTCTCTGGCCTTGCCGGCTTTTTTCTTCTGCTCTTCCTTGGACAAACCAAAACGGCGAGCCATGTTCCTGGCCCTATGCCAGTGTCGGCTGACATACAGGTTTCTGTAGCCATCCTCTGGTGTGGGCTTGTCCAAGATCAAATACTCAGGGCAGGTAGGAACACCACCTCCAGAAGGTGGCTGACGACCATTGCCACCAGGCTTCTTCCCTGATGACTTCACCTGTGCTCCTTTCTTGGAACCATGCACCCCCTGGGCCAAAGCCTTTGCTTTTGCCTTAGGAGCTTTTTTTTCTTTCTTGCTCTTGGCCTTCTCCTTGGCCTTTGCACTCTTGCCCTTCTTCTTCTTCTCAGATTTTTTGGCCTTGCTACCCAGCTGCTGAGGAACAAATGCCATGGCATCCATCAGCAAATCTTCTTCGCTTGCTGGAACCAAAGCCAAGGTAGGTTCCTTGTTGCGGAGAAGAATCTTGTTGAAAATATCCGGCACCTTGGTGATCTCCTCCAAAGACTTGGCAGAGAACTGGAAAGATCTCCTCAAGTAAGGCTTCTTCTCCATTGCCTTCTCATCTTTTGGCTCATGAATCTCCGCATTTTCATCTTTCTGGTCGCAAATAGCCAAAGGGGTCTTGTCACAAGTGGGGAAAGACTCCTGCTTGTCCTCCTCAGCCAAGACAATCCTTTCCAGAACCATCTCCATTTTGAATTGTTCCTCCTGGTTGAGGCTTCGAAAGATCTTTGACTTCAGGCTAGCATTCCTCTTGACAACAAGGAACTGCTGGAAGCCAATCCTCAAAGTCAAGTCCAGCTTGTCAACCACATCATCTTTGCTCCCCAAGCGGTCAGGCAGCTCCAAGGTTCTTTGGGCATACAAGGTGGCCAATGCCTTTCTCACACGGGTTCCTTGAAGCTTCGTGTTTTGAGCAAAGTGGAAAACTTCAAAAGCCAGTGGGGCCAGCTTGACAAGCCACTCAGCATTCACAGGACTCTGCCAAGTGCAAACTGGCAAAGAAGGCGGTGGAGAAATCAAGCGCCACAGGTCAGAGCACTTGTTGTGGAACATGAAGGCATCCACAGTCTTAACAATTTGCTGTACAGAAATGGCAGGGTCTGCTACATTTCTGGCCCGAAGCTTCTGAGCAACTTCTTTCTCGGCTGCTAACTCAGCCCTTTTCACATCCCAAGCGGCTTGCAAGCTAGCCATACTCACCCAACCCAGGCTACTAGTCACCTGTCCCTACCAAGGCGCTGAACCAGACAAATCTTGCCCATTGAAAACCAGACAAGTTTGCTCTCATGTAACTAACTTCCATCAATTACATGTGCAAACAACCATGCAGCAAAACAAATTCACAAGTAAAGCTGCCAAGCACAAAACATATGTAATGACTTTCATATCCAGCAGCAGGATCTCAAGTAAATACATAAAAACAATAAACATGTTCCTGCCAGCTTTCTATGCCCAGAGCTTGTTCAACAAAGACAAGCCAAAATTCATGTCAGTGTGTCAATGCAAAATCATGTTGCCACCTCCACAGTGAGTTGCCTCTGACTGAAACCTTTGTCAGGGATTCCCTTGACAGTGCTCAAACAGGAGAAGGAAAACATCCAGACATTGATGATCAGCATCCACACTTTGTGCACCTAATGCATTCCAAGAAGGTTGCTTTTTTTACCCATGGAAATTTTGAATGCATGCCATATGCACTCTTCTTTCAATAAAATGAAACAAAAAAAGACAACCCTTCCAAAGGAAAAAACTAACCGGCTAATAACAAATCCAGGACTTGAGGCTAAGAGGTCCAAAAATGAAATACAACAGTTCCAACAACACACCAGAAACAAAATCATATGTTTTTAGTAAAGCCTACAAAAAAAAGAAAAAATATGTATGTCAAGGCACTTTGTCTTGCAATACAAATCCAAAATTAAACAGAAAAATCCAAAAATATATATTTTTTTCAACCCAAAAAAAAGAACCAAAAAATTTACTTACCAAGTAAATTTAATTTACTTACCAAGTAAATTAATTTACTTACCAAGTAAATTAAATTTACTTACCAAGTAAATTTACTTTTACTAAGGAAATTTAAGTAAATTTTCTTGTAAATAGATAAATTTAAGTAAATTTTGTGGTTAGTAAATTTACTAGTCTCGGAGACTCAGGGTAAGCCAGTTAAGTTACAAATTATTTCTTTGAAAGTGCAGGAACATCCAGATGGAGATGGCTGGAGAGTCTGGAATGTTGAACCCTTTTACCTGTTGAGGACCAGATATGGACCCTTGCATAGTCATGTCCTGGGATGCTCAGTCCCGGCTACTGACAATAACTGCTATGATACACGTTTAAAAACGATTGGCATGACTGGTAGAACCCTCAGGCAAGCACAAGTACTCCTTGCAGGATTTGTTGAAGAACTGGCTCGGGTTTGTTAGATACCATGGTAAAGTCATGGGAACCTGTTTGTCAAGATCTTCGAGGCTGCTAGTGGTCACGATATCTGAGCCGAGCGGATTCTGCACTGCCGGGATTAAACGTCACTGGAGAACAACGGGCACATTCAGGAATATAACTGTCAGTAAACCAATGGTAAGCAGGTGCCATAAAAATCCGGCACCACATGCCTACCTGTCTCGAGGTCTCCGGTGGCTCAAGGTGGTGTCGGATGACAACAAGTGACAACACTTCCCTGCGAGTCACAACCTCACATATTCTCACTGAAAATCTTTGGAAATCCAACCATATCATCTTGCCCGGCAGATCCAGCCCTTTTATGGCGTATAGTTTGATCAATTTGATAAGCTGGAGTTGTTCACGTTCACCAAAGCCACTGGGATCAAATCACCGTAAAACTCATCGGGTGCAGGTCTGATCGGCATTTTTTCTTCCCGAAAATGCCATTCCCGAAAATGCCGTACCACCCCTGGAAGCCTGCCACAAATCTACTTTGGACATCACACACCCAAAAGATCAAAGAAACTGCTGATGTTTACATGTCTTTAGCTGGATGATATATTTATATACATATGCACACATATTTATGTACATAATATGCATGATTTATACTTAAGAATTAAGCTACCGATCTACCCAACCGAGATTTAGCATGGTTTAGCCATAAGTCTTGAGCCGAGGGCAGGATATTGCCAAGAATGATTGGGAGTAATGTGTAGTGGCAGGTAGCAAACAATTTGCAAACAGCAGGGGTTGTGAGGTTACCAGACATAGGGAATCGCCAGGATGCAGCCAGCACTCCCCGAACAACTTGGACCTGTCTATTTGTCTGGTGTGGTGACCCTGCATCTGGACCATTAAATTTCGGGGCTCCACAGCACCCGTGGCAGCTCTATAGGGCGGAGCAAATCCGGATCAAGTCCGGATCTGTTGAATTCGTTGTGCCACGGCTAACTTGTTGACCGGCTGACTGAAAATATTCGGCAACAAACCCGAGCCGTCATCCACTGCCACCAACGGCCGTCTCCAGTCATCGTCTGCCGCCGAGTCCAAATACTGTTGCTGTTCAGTTGTCAACTCAGACATTTCCCGTAGCCTTTGCGCCTTAGACCGAAATGACGCAGGTGGCTGAAATGAATGGGAATGGTTCAACATGATTTACACAACAAAAGGATTATATTAATATGTTGAAATATGTTGAAATCACCTGTTTGTTTTGTTTTGTTTCTGGTTCAGCCCAGGTGACAGGAGCACTGTCAGCGGCCACCTCTCGCCGCCTTAACAGCCGATCAGATCCCTCCAAATTTCTTCTGCATGTCGAATTGGCACTGAACAAAGAGATGCGCAGAAGAGGAAGAGAAACTGCACAGGTTCACAAGACGGCGCTCCGGACACCATGCACCACTGACAGAAGACAAACGGCAGGGAACGAAGGAAAGAAGACAAATGTTCAAAGAGCCGGACACCCAAGAGAGGAGAAGGAGAGGCAGCGCTATGACGGGAGAAGCAGAAAGGAAATTTGGAGACAAAGGGAAGGGGAATACCGCTACGGCGGCTACCCCCTGCTGAAACTCACTGCAAGCCGGACACCACAAATCACACAGCCAAACACATCACACAGAACGCAGCCTCCAGCCCTCGCATTGCTCGATCCTGTCCCATGGGCCACGTCAAATCAGGTCAAGCTAGCAACTCATAACACGTTGGACAAACTGGACAATGCTTGAACAGAACCATTTTCAGTAAACCTGGTGCAAATTGCATATTCGGCTGAGCTGAATCAGCGAACAATGCCTCCTTTTCAGCCGTCAACAACATCCACGGCCACAGCCTTCAAAATCCACTTCTGTGATGACGAGCGCAACCAACAGATTGCATGTCGAACAATGTGCATTGCTTCAATCCCGCCTTGTAATGCTCCTCAAAAGCTCTTACAAAGTCTTCGGTCGAAAGATTCGCTGCGCTGTCAACACTGAAATTGCAGGTGGTCTTGCAATTCTGGCACACGATGAAGAAAGGCTTCCCTTCAAAGTCACTCGCTTTGTTCGCCAGAAATTTACGACTTGCCTTCCAACAGCAGCAACTTCAACATCCTACTGTCAATTCTAATATTATAATTATATATATATACACTGTGTCTGATGAGCTTTGACATGAAGATCTCTGTTTCTGCACAAAAAATGTTTGCAAGGAGGGCGGCTGCACTTCTCTAAAATAAAACTGCATTTGCATCGGTCGACCGACTTTTCCGGGAATGCTGGAATGCCGAACAGAATGCAGGAAAACAAGGTTTCTCGAGCTATCAATTTGAGGTTCAAATTCGTTACAAGCTGCTGTAGAAGCCAAATGTTCAGCAACCAGCAGAATCCCTGTGCCCATATAGCGCAGCCATGCGCAGCCCACCTCGGAGAACGTTGGCGCCTCTTTGGTCTTTTTGCGAGTCTTGGCAGACCTGGGCCTGCGCAAGGATCATGAACAGTAAGTTCCCAACAGTGGACCTTCTGTTGGAACCAAGGGTTTACATTTTACATGTGGTGGGTGAGTGAAACGGATTGAGATGGGCAAAGGCTAAGGTAAACAGCAGTAAACATACTAAACATGAACGTGGCATGGCGCACACCCAATCTGAGAAAAGCCGACTATTGCAGTCGATCATCATGGATTGTCTAGCCTCAAGAAACCGTCGCACTTCTCCGCGTGCTGTTTCAACTGCCCGGAGAGCAACACCAATTGGCACGCTGCACATGCTTGGTACTTTCCACCTGTCGTGGTGATTCACTGTGATTCATGGTGTCATGCCATGTCATGCCAAGGTCCTCAACTCCACAAGTACGGCGTGCCATAACGTGTCAAAGCAAACACAACGCCACAGGTACGGCAGGTACCACGGGTACTACTGGTACCAACCAGCCTCTGAAGGCCATGTTGGCTGGTATTGCAGGTCGGCGACTGAACCCAAAATGCTTGCGGCGATCACACAGATTATATTCAGCGGCCACAAAACCAATATGGGCTGACATCGGAATGCAAAACCCACAAAAATGTTCAGAAACCAAAAAAATACCCAGTGACAGCCACGGCTTGCCGTGGCCAACCGGCCACCCAGTTGGCACACCACCACCAAACTTCGCAGGCAGCCCCCGCAGTTTTTAACTAAATGAAGACAGGAAATGAAAACTGTACAGCTTGCCGGCAATTGGGGCATCTGCCGCCGCCGTTCCGTTCAAAACTATCCCAGCACGATGAACACAAACAAACATGGCCACAAGGAACGAAAGCTCGGGATGGCTTCGAATCCCGGCATATCACACACTGGGCTCCTGCTTCTACCAATTCCCGCTTCAAGCGAGCTGTCTCCTTCAACAAATTTTCAATAACTCCCAGCTGCTCGCTGACCAACTGGTAGGAGTTTTCTTCGGCCAATTTTGCTGCCTCGAGCTTCTTGTCGACCTCGCAGCAACCCAACCATCCCAACATATCCAACACAACTGAAATGAGCTTCGTCCAGTTGCAGTGACAAAAATTCTCCCGGCAATTGCCCTCAAACAGTGGTACAGTTAACTAAAGTCCGCCCACGCCGAAGGTGCCGAGGCGTGGTAGTTTAGCAGCGAGTGATGCCGACAGATCTGTCAGACTGGTATGCTTCAGCGGGGGGGGGGCATGTTCGCCCGGGCGAGCCGCCAAAAAATGCACGGGACTGATGTGCACTTGTAGATAATCAGCCCAACATCGTCCAAATGCACCGTTTCAATCCAACATGGCCGCAGCATCGGCCCAACTTGGGGCCAGCAAGGCCCCAACTTCAGTCCAATTTGCACCAATTGGCTCCAACTTCGGCCCAACTTGGCTCCAAGATGGCGCAACTTGGCCCCAACTTGGACCCATGTGGGAGCAACTTCGGCGCAAGTTGAGATCCATATGGCTTCAAAATGGGGACATAGCCGGGGCCCACCCGTTTTAACTAATCGAAGGAAGTTTAGAAGTCAAACTTCCGACAATATGGACAGATGAAAAGCAGAGATGGGAAGAGTCAGAGAGAAGAGACGAGTAGAAGAGAGAAGATCAGAGAAGAGAAAGAGTCAGAAGAAAGAAGATGCTGCAGATGCGCGAAAAGGTAGGAAAGTTGCGAAATGCTTTGTTTTTCCAATGATTTGTCGCTCCAGAGGGTCGAAAAGTAGGCTCGCTAAAGCGGATGGTGCGGAGCCATCTGGCCAGATGAGAGATGAAAAATTGCACGCCGTTGTGGCGCGAAGCACATTTGCAAGTGAAAAAGCTAAAAAACACCTCACGTTCGGACCACTTTTGGAAGTTGCGATGCCGAAAAAGTGCACGCTGTTGTGGCACGAAGCACATTTGCAAGTGAAAAAGGTA
>Ga0126342_10012416_pt1 | contig 15195 bp, 14 predicted proteins | sample Cyp1metagenome_FD_92528 | JGI IMG/M metagenome (GOLD analysis project Ga0126342, IMG submission 92528) | Coral microbial communities from Lord Howe Island, Old Settlement Bay, Australia - Cyphastrea 1 metagenome | ecosystem: Host-associated > Invertebrates > Cnidaria > Coral ...
AAAGAGAGAGAAAGAGAGAGAAAGAGAGAGAAAGAGAGAGAAAGAGAGAGAAAGAGAGAGAAAGAGAGGAGACCTCAACCACCTTTCGGTCCATCAGTGGATTCGCTCTGCCATCCGTAATTCACAACAACCAACCTCTCCTCTAGGTTTCCTATTTTTGAAACTTCCGCCACCGCCTTGTGCGGTACTACTGGTAAATTACCAGAGGGTAATAGTGGGTTAAGGGGGATTAATATGGCAGTGTCAAAACCTTGTACCCCTGGTGAACATCAAAATAGCTGGTAAATGGATGTTCATCCCACTAAAAATGGTATGTATAGGTATTGATCCATAGCCATATGATTTCATATGATTTCATAATGGTTGAATGGGGATTTAGTGAGGATTTGGTCTGGGAGTCACTCTGGATTATATGGGATTCAAAATGAAATGGTCATTTAGAGGTTTCCTAAGTCAAGGGGGTACCCCTTTATCGCTGCGTGGTTTATTTCATGGAAAATCCCAAAATAAAATGGATGAGAACTGGATCCCTGTTCTAGCAAACCTCCACAATTTGTTTTTTTTGGTTATTTGCTGATTTTAAGGCCATCAAATACGGGAGAAGAACAATTAAACAGAATCAGGGGGCTGACAAAGCTAGCCACGATGAACCACTGTCAGGCTCTGCTTTTTTGGGAGCTTTCTGGGGCGGTCAACAACAGGAGACATTTTTGAAGGGCCGAACGATCCTGACAGGATCACGTTTCTTGGCATTTCTGGGCCATACAAGCAACAGCAAATTCTGAGCCATGGCCAAATTGGGTCTGAAAATTGAGGGAACAACTCCAGACATCTGATGTTTTTTTATCACTTTCTATTTGGAATAAATCACTATTATTAATCATTCCCATATTTTCAGTTAGTTGGAGACAAATCCCTTTCATTTTTCCCACATTTTATTTGGGCTATAGTTGAACCCGAGCAGCCTGGATCGGTGGGTTTTCTCTGCAAGGCTTCAAGCAACGGCGGAAGCAACATGGGCGCTGCTTGCCGCAAGAGCCCGCCTAGCGGATGAAATGGAAATCCCCACGGCAATTTCCATGTCATGTTCAGTGGCCATACGCTATTCGATGTGCTTCATACGCTATACCATCTGGTTATGACTAACAGTTTGCCATGGCAAGATCCACCCATTTTATAGCTAGGTAAACCATCTATTTCTATGGGTCATGTCCCATGGCTATGTTAAATAACCAGAGGGTATATATATATATATATATTCAATGGAAATTTCAGGATCCTAAAATGGAGGTACGTTTAGTACCATATTTCTGGCCATATTTTGTGGGGATATTCCCTGAAATTCAGGCCTGAAAAATAGGCCTTATATATGGTAGGTACCTCCATTTTAGGATCCTGAGATGGCCAGTCATATTTATATATATATATATGTATATATTATCAGTATCTATGATATGACATATAGTACGATTTCTCATTATTACGATATTGATATGGCAGTGTGTCAAAACCTTGTACCCCTGTAGTTCACATCAAAATAGCTGGTAAATGGATGTTCATCCCACTAAAAATTGTATTAATAGGTATTGATCCATAGCCATATATATATAGATATATATGACATACATATGGTATGATACTCGTCACATTGTACTGGTTTCCCACATGAACTATTCTGAAGGGACGAGATCAGATCCTTCTCCTCGGTGCATCTCCTATGCTAACCACATGCAGAGAAGGTGGTTAGCATTCTTTGGGGGTAGAAAAAATGGGGGTTTCCATGGGTTTCCATAAATGAGTCTATATATATACATGTATATATATTATATATATATATACACACATACATGAATTATTAGATGATTTTATATGGGATTCAATATAAAATGGTCATTTGGAAGTTTCCTAAGTCATGGGATACCTCTTTATCGCTGGATGGTTTATAAGGGCAAATCCCATCTATAAATTTTAGGAAACCCTCTGTTGCTATAGACATGTCGCCCCCGCATCCCTTGCCCTTGACGACTTCACAGAACCACGAAAACATCGGCACCGACCTTGTGATCCTCGCGTCAACTCTTGCGCTGCCAAAGCTTCCTGAGGGCGGTGCCATCCTTGATTTTTTTAATCGCGGAGAGACTAGATTTTGGTCCACATCTTAAAATCTAGGGTTCCTGATATTTCTTCTATCTTTACATATCCAAACTGGAGGTGTCCTAAAATCGGGGTACCCCCAATTTCATTAAAAAGTTCACCGTCAATAGTATATTGAAAGCCATGGTTTTGGGGACCCACCACTATTTTTCACGACCTAAAAGCGATGTCGCACACCAAGATTTACCCGTTGAAAGCGACCAAGATTCCCATATATCCAGTGCACGAGATGCGACTTCCTCTGAGTCGCCAGCAATGGACGTTTGTGTCGCTGCAACCAACCTGACTTGGTTCCATTTGCAGGGAACAACGGGTGTAGTGTTAGTAAAGCAATAGTAAAACAGTACATCATTCATCATCCCAAATTCTATCATAATGGGTTGTATATAAACCATCAGAATATGGGTGCATGGTTCTTATTCTTACTTTACAAACATGTTGGTTTTGAAACCTGTGGTTTTGCGGATCCCCCCATTTCAAGAACCCCCATATATTTAAAATGTCGCCCCAGGTGGGGCCTCCAAAATCTCCAAAGCTTATGTTTGTTAGTTCATAAACTACCCCATGAGATGTTACAAGTATCATAAATCATAGTTCTTGGATTTATGTTCACCAACTTAACTATATATCCGATTGTCCAAATTCCAGTAAATCACAATAAAATACCAATGGCCAGCATGGATCACTGCCAAATTGATTAATTAATGACCAAATAGAACCAGGTCGCTGTTGCAAAGCTGGTATTGAGATCACGTTGTAGGACTCACTGACACAGACTTCAAGCAATCCTGAGACGCGGCATATCCAAAGCAGCCTCTGAATCAGCTGCCCCAAAAATAAGCACAGAAAACAAATGCCATACAAATCATACAGTCTTGAGGCTCCTTAGAGTGAGTTGTTTTATCTCTGTTTCCCAGCAAAATGCTTGCTACAAAAGACCATGTGCCATGGTCAAAACGTGCCAAAACATGTGTTGTGATATGTTGTGATCATCCAACCACTAATTCAGAGTCCTTACAGTATACAATGTTTGCCCCATGATGATTCCGGTTTCTAAAGGTGGTATCATCATCCCCTGATTCATCAGCTATTCAAATCCAACTGTTGACGTTGAGACTCTGTAGGCTTCAAGGCGAAGCTGCGACTGATCCAGTGCATGTAATGCGGCTGAAAGGGTGGCAGCCTGAAGTTACGGAAACAGCTCGTTGAGGGAAATCTTCAGCAATCCAAAATGGGGAGTTTAACATAACCAACATTTTTCCAACGATATAGCACAACATGGAATGTAACAGTCATAGCATAGCATGACCAATGTGGATGAAGAAGCAAAGTGCACACAACATCAACCTGGAGCACTCTAAAAGCTCTGACAGAAGCCAATCACAGATGTATGTCTTCGTATGCGGGAATCATCACAGCCAGTTCCGAACACATGGAAGTCTTGATGATTGAGAACTCAAACATCTTTATGAAATCACACGCCTGATGTAAAGCCAATGGTTCCATACAAGATGGGGCCAACCATTATGCTTGTTGGTAACCACCGACTTTTGTTATATCTACACACCATAATCCCAAGATTTATTGGACATATAAACCAACTTAACTATCAAAATCCCAGTAAATCTGACTAAAATCACCATAACTTTACCGTGAAACCATAGACTGATAGACTTCACCAAGTGAACCTTGCGTCAACTTAGCAATTTTGCATAATTTTGCCATCCCGAGGATGCCATGACATGCCATGACCCGTTGACCCTGACCGCCTGATGTGCAGCAGTTCCTGCTGGTAGTAGCGCGGCCAAGGCCTGGAGAGTGGCTCGGGTTTGTCGGAAAATCGTGTATCCCTAATCCAATGAATCCAATGGTTCATTATATGGCTATGGATCAATACCTACAAGTACCATTTGTAGTGGGATGAACATCCATTTACCAGCTATTTTGATGTTCACCAGGGGTACAAGGTTTTGACCCATCCCCATTTTGAAATCAGATGAAATTAGACAAACCTAATAGTGTGTATCACCGAATAATAGCCATGGCTATCCTTTATGGTTCATCGTCATGATCAACCGGGGCGATTGACTCTATGATCAACCGGGGGGATTTAGGGATTGATTTACTGGGTGAAAATACTGGATACTCGGGCGTGTCTGATAATGACTTGTAGACACTTAAGTTTTATGGCTGAAAATAGGGAACATGAGGATTAACTGGTAGATGGAATGGGGTTCTCCCGAAATTGTTCGAGAACACCGTAAAATGGTTGTTGTTCATATCCCATGAATATCCAAGGATTTTTTTCCATTATATTATTCTTATGTTTTCCCCACAGGTAACTATATACCCTAGGGTAAACTCACATCGATCTGGGAAACCCATGAAAACCCATGGTTTCCTATGGTTTCCTCGGAAAATAGTCTACGCATGGTTGATTTTCCACATCGTAAACGTTTACTGGAGGGTGCCCTCTGGTAAACTAACATAACTATGGAAAATCACCATTTTACATGGGAAAATTCACTATAAATGATGATTGTCCACATCGTAAACCTTTACTGGAGGGTAACCCCTTGTGTTTCTGCCCGCCTGCAGAGCAGCCACTGCAACTTGAAGCGAAATCGGCGCCCTCAGCGCAGCCAGTGCCGCCTGGCTGTGAGGCCAGGTTTCGTGGCTGTGTTGTAATATGGGATAACTACTATATTATATGTATTTAACTACTATATATCTACTATATTATATGTATATTTATATGTATCCGTTATGATCATTTATGTCTCGTTGTGATCATTGTCATCAATATCATCCTGAATGGACTAGTGGCACTAGTGGTTGTTTGTGTCTCTTTTTGGAAAAGTTCTGAATACGTTCATGGTTTTGACTTTTCATGGAATACAAACATTGCAGTTTTCACTTATGAATGACCAACAAGAGCCCAACAACTCATAACCAACACGTAGGAATACAAAACATGAAATACAACATAAAGACAACAAGAGTTTTGCCTCTTTGGGAAGAATACTTCTGAACATTTGACATGTGACAATCTGTTTGAACACAAGTTTGGCTGGAGGTATCCAGCCAAGAGAAACAAGATGATATATCATTTGTTTCCCTCAATCAACAACTGTTGCTCTTCAACAAAATCATCATCAGTTCAAAACTTCTATACACACGAAACAACATATACAAGATTAACCAATAGGCTTAGCTGAAAAATTCGGGACACCAAAAAATTGTTCTTTACTCGCTTAACAATACTCATGTTCAATCGTTTGCCAACCAAATTGCCGTAAATGGAGGTATAGACACAATCAATTTTCAGACACACCCACATCAATATCACAAACGATTGACCCGGTAAACCCACAAACGAAAAAACCGCACCCCAATAACCAACCAACTTTTTGGATGGTCATTTTTTATCAGCCCAATAAATAAAAAGACGGCATATAGCATCTCAATGCCAATGGAGCCCCAATCGGGGATGGTTTACCCAAGGATCTCATACATCAATGTCCATTAGCCACACTCTAATTGCAGTGAGGTCGCGACACGACTTGATGATGATTATTCTATCCAACCGCAACATTGACATAAAAACCCATGTTGATGTGCCAAAAAATCACTCATTTACCTCCATGTATTATATTGTATTAATTTATATATGTCATCTTCCATTTATATAACATTGATATGACATCATTGATATATTATATAAATATATTATGTATGTATATATATATATACATATGTATTACAATTTTACAGTATATATATATGTATATGTGTATAATATATATATATTATATATACATCATTATAATATCGACATAAATTTTCATGGTTCCACCAACCAATGGACATTCAACCGCCATTTCCCCGCGCCTCGGTCATCTCGGCATCGGTGCATCCCTCCTCTGCCAGCAGCTGCATGACCTTCAACGCAGAGACCACGTGACCTGGCCATAGCAGGCGCTGGGAGGGAACTGGCCCGTTTTGTTTGTTGGTTTCAGGATGCTTCAGGTCAAGCACTTCAACATACTTCAAAGCAGTTTGTTGTTTCTAACCCAGGATAAAAAAAATAAAAATAAGAACGTATGGGCCAACCAGTTTTTGTCAGCCAGTTTTTTGATATGTAAGTCCTGAACATCTCAATGACTTGTGGATTAATACCCCTGGACGAAGTTTTGGATTGCCTCTACAAACTGGTGGAGAAGGTGAGTTGACTTTCAGAGGTAATAATTATCCATCGAAGAAGAAATGGATCAGTGAATTTAGATGGGCAGGTTGACCTGAGCAATGACCGGCCAGACTCTTCCGCGTGCATCTGCAGGGCGTTTCACATACAGTACTATCTCAAGCTTTCAACAAAGTAAGAGGACCAGTTGCCCTATGGGTGTGGCGTAGCTTGCAATGTCTGCAGCCAGACTTTGACAACCTGTCTGTGGAGGTTCGACTCCTCCCTGGTCCGCTTTATCCACTGCTGGATCTCATTCGTGTTGCACCCTTGCCATGATGGGTCTAGGCCCCTGCATGGCGTCTTAAATTACTCCAACATTGACATTCAAAAGAAACATCTGATGTTACACTGACCCATTCCAATCGGGTCAGGTCAGGTCGCTTCAATCCATAGAGTTATATCCCAATCTTGGTTGCTTAAAACTTTATGTTTGCTGATTGAAAACACTTTTTTTTGCAGATATCACATGTTTCTAGACTCCTAGACAATTATAGATTCATATAAAATCAGATATTGACAGAGAATGTCTTCAGAGAACATTATATTCACATATATTCGCATATATATATATTATATATATTATATATATTATATATATTATATATATATATTATATATATTATATATTATATATATATTATATATATATTATATATATATTATATATATTATATATATATATATGTATGGGTTTTCCATAAATGGGGGTACCCCTAGTTTTCATCCATTTTGTTTATATATGGGATTTCCCATGACATAAATCATGCAGCGATAAAGGGGTTACCCGAATTCTAGAAAACCCCCAAATCCCATTCGAATGTAATTCGGTTGGTTCACCCTAGTTATAAGTGGATTAACCCTACAAAAATCTGGGCAAATTACAATCATTCACTAACCTGAGCCATGTTGAGCCATTTTGGGATGATTCCTCTTATTGGTTCATGATTCCAGTGAGCAGCGAGGTTGTTATGCCCAGATAAGTGGATGAACCCTACTTGTCTCACTGAAAAAGACAGTATAAAACAGGGTAATTAGTCACCTACTTAGTGGGTAGTTTGCCACCACGTAGTCTCATTCATAGTCGATTAACCTACTGGAAAAAAACCAGACATCTACTGGTTGGTGGTTGAGCCCTACCCCTCTGAAAAATGATGGAGTTCGTCAGTTGGGGTTACTATTCCCAATATATGGAAAGTCATAATCCATTCATGTTCCAAACCACCAACCAGATCGATTTAATATCGGTAAAACAACAATAAACCACCCATGACTGGGAATGGTAAACATACCACCAAGCAAAACCAATGTGATTTGAGGGACAGTTTTTTATTGCTATACCCACAATATATGGAAAGTATTGGAACGTCATGACTAATTCCATGGTTCCAAACCACCAATCAGTTACTAAGAATTCACCATTAACCAGTATTACTAATAATTCACCATTATTAGCCAGTATTAACCATGAAAATCATCCCATGTTCCAGTCACCACCAAGCAGTTCTCCACCTCGTTGTCCCAAGGCCAGCACCGCCGGGACCAGCTCCGGCCACGGCGCGGATTTCCAGAGGCGTCCGGCGCAGAGGGCGGCCTGACAGCACAGGGCCTCATCGTCCAAGGCCTGGAAGGGGCTCAGTGGTGGGGATTGGGGGTTATAACCATGAAAAATCATGGGACTATCATTGCAAAATCACTGGAAAATCATGGGAAAATCACTGGAAAATCATGGGAAAATCACTGGAAAATCATGGGAATATCATGGGACTATCATTGCAAAATCACTGGAAAATCATGGGAATATCATGGGACTATCATTGCAAAATCACTGGAAAATCATGGGAATATCATGGGAATATCATGGGAAAATCATGGGAAAATCATGGGAAAATCATGGGAAAATCATGGGAAAATCATGGGAATATCATGGAAACATGGTCGCCTGCAAAATTGCGGCCCGTAGCAACTTGGCCGTATCTGGATGCGCTGCAGCAGGCAGCACGTTCTTCAGAAGACATACCGCCATGTGGCGCACCTGTTGGGCGCGCGGTGTCCAACATTTCTGGATGCCAACACATTTCTGTTTCACTGTTTCGCTTGAGCCATAAAATGAGGATGGCTCAAAAGTATAGATCCATTTGGATCCATTTGGGGGTTGAGGATTTGAATGGATTTGATCCATATCCAATTTTATCCAATGACTGTGAAACTGGTGGCCTCCATGGGGAGCGTGGCATCCTGGAGGCTTTGGCTGCAGGCCAGCGCAAAAGCCACCTGGTCCCATGGAGGACCATCTGAGATTTCTTGGGCCCACATGGGTTCCATGGAAATGGCAAAGAATGTCATTTCTCCACTTTTTGCCATCCAGTCCATGGTTTGAGTAGCTAGTACCAGACTTGGACTCGGCAAATCAATAGCTAGTACCACATGTGTATCCTTCAGCCAACAAAGTCAATTCAACAAACCTCTCAGCATCACAAAAATCCCACGGAAAATCCGGATAATTCCCAGACTTGGTCGAATGGAAAAACTACAGAAAAACCCTAAGAATATCTAAATTTCCATGGGAAATTCCCGGTGGATTTTTGAGTTTCCCTCTGGCCCCGTTACTCCCATGCTTGCCCCGCACCTGGTCTCGCTGCAGTTTCAAGATTTCCCGCTCTGCCTGACGTCCATTCGGCAGCAAACACTGCCGTAGCAGCTGCTGGAACTCCATGGCGTGTGCGGCCAAGCATGGCCGCTGAAGGTGGCTGTGATTACAACAAAGGCATGGAAGTTGATAAAGAGGGAGAATGATGGAGAATGCACATGGCAGTGTGTCAAAACATGTCAAAACCAATAGTACCCCTTCTGTTCACATCAAAATAGCTGGGATTTATGGATGTTCATCCCACTAAAAATGGTATTTATAGGTATTGATCCATACCCACATCTCAAAATTTGGGATTTAGGGGTACCCCCATTTATGGAAACCCTCACATGTATGCAAATGTGTTTGTGAAAACTGGCGCTGTTGCCTGTTGGACACACCACTTTTGGACCTCTTGCGCCTTGTTTGATCGATTTAGACAGCTTGAACCAGATCCCAAATTGTTCCCGTTCATAAACAAACATGGCAACGGAAAACTCTCCATTTTCAAGATGATCTACCTATTCATCCTATTCAACATGCTGATGTTCCCTTACCAGCTCAAATTGAATCCAGGAAAATCAATAATCTATGATATTGTATATATATAATATAATATGACATATACATATATATATACAATTATATTAACATTAGATATGTAACATACATATTATTATATAGTTACTCTCCAGTAAATTAACATAGACCCTGCCAGATAGGGGTTGGAAGACTAGTTTCCACTATAAATTGGTGATTTTCAGAGGGTAATTACTTCTAACATTCAGGATTGACCCCCCCCAAAGCTCCAGCTAAAAGAAAAGATCCCCTTCTGTCGCTGAGAACGCCCACGGGAGCCTTGCCCTCGTCCGCGGCGGCCTTCCGCACCATCTCGCACACGGCCACCCGTTCCTAAGGCTTGCGCTTTGATCGATCAACCTAAGGAGAAATGGATGGAGAAATGGATGATCTATGAATATCAAATGTCCATAGAAATGGATGATAATCATTATTTGAAACAACGGGTATTTATGTCCTAATGGATGATCTGTAATGGATGGATTGTCTATGATTAATTACCTGTTGTTTCAAATGTCCATCCATGTCATTTGAAGAAAATAGGGTTTGATTCAACAGATGTATATTTTATGATATGTTCTCCTGTCATGTTCTTTACAACCTTCAAATGTCCATCAACCTTCGGATCGAAACAACCATGTAAGGAGAAACTAGTTTTTGATTCAACGGACAATACAACTGCAACCATGTAAACGAACACAAAAACGGTGTTTTTCAACAGGAAACCAACAACCACATTTATAAAAACATATGTTTTAATCATGTCTATGTATGGTTTTTAATTTAACATATATTATATATGTTTAGTGTGTTTCTGTGGTCTATATAGTTTCATATATGATTTCATGTGCTGAATACTCCCAACCCGGCCCAAACAACGTGCCACAATGTGCCGCGTCTCCTCTGCAGGAAAGAGGTTTGGGATCTCCCCAGTGTTCAGCAAGTTGTTGACGTCCTCCACAAAGCCTTCGTCCTGGACATGTGCAACGAACATCCATCATGAAGAACAAATAAATCCGATTGGATAATCATGGATCACTGGTTGGTGGTTTTTTCAACCCCTCTGAAAAATGATGGAGTTCGTCAGTTGGGGTTACTATTCCCAATATATGGAAAGTCATAATCCATTCATGTTCCAAACCACCAACCAGATCAATTTAATGTCGGTAAAACAACAATAAACCATCCATTTGGGAATGGTAAACATACCAGCTATAAAAATGGTGATTTGAGGGACGCTTTATTATTGCTATACCCACATTAGATAAAATGGACCGCAATATCTGGGTAAATTATAGCATGTCATTTCACTAATCTGAATGTGGCCATTTGGCGATGATTCTCTTCTTAATCAGATAGTATTCAGATCACATCATCAAAATATCATCAAAAAGGGTTGCCTGCTCCACAAAGATCTGTCCTTGATCTGGGTGTCACTGAAGAGGAAAATCGTTCGTTCCTCATTTCCGCCCGCTTTCGTGAGCATCTTCTTCATATCCTGCCATGGTAATCATGCTGTTCGTTCTGAAGCTACATCTGTGGATTTTGTTTGGGGTTGCACACATCAACCGGCGGTTGAAGATGGGTTAGACAGCTGAAACCATCTCTGCCTCTCGGAAAGCGGACATGTCATAGCCCTTGGCAATCTCTATCTGGAAGACTGTGAAGTCGGCCATGTAGCAAGCCTAACTGCAATCGAACAAATCACCATTCCATACCATTCCCAATCCTATCTCCATCACTGTTCATGCGGTTTCATCGCAGTTGAATTGTAGACTGGGAGTCTGGGACCTGCCAAGGTTGGTTCTCTTGGTTTAACATAATCCAGTTGGCCAACCTGTGATACTTCATATTCCTCTATTTATAGCCCAACCTTCATACTGTGAACCTCTGTTTATTTATCCAGCTTGTGTGTGTGTGTGCCACAACTTATAACTACCATAGGTGTAATCCAACATTAATCATATACACTGCACACATGTAATAACATGTGTACACACGCACCTAATATTGTATGTACATAATCTATATATATATATACAATATTCATACATTCATACATGTATATTATATATATATATACATATATATATATATATGTATATATGTATATGTGTGTCTTATCTATTTAGTTATTTCATGATAAGCAAAAATCGATGTGTACAACATTTTTTTATTTTAATAGTGGAGTTTCCATTCTTATTTTTTCCATATGTTATAGATGATTGTCCCACAACATATTTATACCGCCAAGAAGCCAAGCGCGTGCAACTCTGACGTCCGGAGCCGCCCAAGCCCACCTGGAGTCCCAGCAAGACATGCCATGATCAAACGTGGTAGAAAAAGGGTGTGGTTTCCCATCACTGTTGGAACCCTTATACTGGATACTATATCATACATATATATATATATATGAATTTACATTAGACATGTACATACATGTAATGTATAATAGTGTATTAATATTATTCTACAGTATTAATGTAGAATAATGTAAAATAATGTATAATAATTATTAATGTATAACAGTCTATCATAGAGTATTCTCATGTACAATAATGTAAAATAATGTATGATACGAGTAATGTATAACAGTGTATCATAGTGTATCATCATGTACAACAATGTAACAATATGTATAATAGTGTATAATGTATAAGTTGTATAACAATATAAAATAATATAAAATAATGTGTAATAATGCGCAATACTATGTACAGGTAATATACATATAATATTATATAAGGTACAACAGATATACATCTTACATGATATACCTGTGTGGGAGATATGTAACATATGCCAAATGGGGGGATGACCATCCATGACCACAACGGGACCCCTGAGTGCCCCAGCCAGCAGGGCATTTCCACCTGGGCTCTTAATCACCCGCGCCACGCGGGCCAAGTGTTCCAGCCTCGAGCGACCCACAGCGCAGCGACGCGAAACGTATGGGAAAATCCCATGCAAATGGAGGCTTTATAGCTGGGAAAATCGTTCAGAAATGGAGGGTCTATAGCTGGGAAAATCAAAATCATCAACTAGAAATGGAAGTCTATAGATGGGAAAATCATCGTAAATGGTAGATTTTCCAGCAAGCCACGTTTGAGGACACCGGAAGGTATGGGGATTTACAAGCCACCATGGGGAAGTAGAATGGAGATTTTACCAGCTGATTTATGGTTATTGTCAAACAATGTGGGGGAAATTAAGATGGAAGAAACGACGGATAAGCAAACATGGGCAATTTATAACGCTGGGGATAGTTCATGGGATACAACTACCATCAATTTGATATGTCGTTTTTGGAAAATGATGATAAGTCATTGGGTTTGCGGGGTCCAAATTTAGAAACAATCCCATATGGTTCAAAGCGATTGGGACGATCATCTTGAGCCATAGCCAAACCTAAATGTTGCTAATGAATGGATGAAGAGCATCCAAAAAAATGGCACCCTAGCTGTGATGATGTCGTATCCCAACTCAATGTTCCAGCCATTTTTTGGCTTTTCTGTGGCTAACTAGTGAAACCCCCAAGATCCTAGTCGGAAGTTGGCCAGTGTCATCCCAGCTATACCAGCCATCCCAGCTATCGGAACCCAGCGGCATGTAGAGGAAACATACCAAATCCATGGGTTTGGAGGACATCTCATTGTAGCTCACCAAATGTGCTTCAATTTCCTCGCGAAGAAACAAAAACAACGGAAGGGATTGGTTCAAAAAAAAGCGGATTCTGTTCGAAATGGTCTTTGAATGCGTTTGTGACTCGATTATCCAGAAAACGAACCAATAGTGATGGATCTCGGATGTTTAATCCTGGATAATTTGACATGTGAACTTATGTGAACTTTGAGAACTGGCACGCAAAACCAAAACTGGCAGGGAAAAACGTCTTCTCATTCAGGTTTTGTGTATCATAATCCCAAAAAAGAGAGACACATATATTGTCACTGTTTTAAGGTTGCTATGCTCTGTTCAGCAATCTAGCTCAGATTTGCTCAGACTCGTCCCAGACTGTCCAGGATTGGTCCAACAATCCTCACCATGCAGCGTTTGAATTCCCAATTGATAGGTGGGTAGGCAGGAATTTCACAATAAGAAGCCACTAATTACCCTCCCATACAATGTGGAGAATCCCACTAGTTGTAGATCGTTTACGAACGGGATTCACCAATGGTTTTCCACATCTATATCAATTTATAGCTATGAACAATATCAATGGATGAGTTTTTAAAATATATATATATATATAGATATGGGTTTTCCATAAATGGGGGTACCCCTAGTTTTCATCCATTTTGTTTATATATGGGATTTCCCATCAGTTCACAGCGATTTTTCCATTGCTTAACGGCTAATTGCTGCTTGATCTGCCTTCTGCAGCACGGCCACATCAGGACACCTCAGGGGTGCAGATGCTCATGCTGATTCTAGTTACAGTAGTCGTGTGAAAAATTACCCAGGGATTATCCCATTCATATCCATTTCGAAAACCCACTTATGTCTCATTTATATCCCGTGAATATAGGGTTTGGAGGGTTCAAATAGCTTCTGAGAAGCTGTTGGCAAGTTCAGGAAGAAAAACAGATCTGGAAGGAGCCAAATAAGACCAACGACAAACAACCTCGTGCAGTCAGCGATGTAAGGCGCTCATTTGAGAAATTATACATTGAAATTTTATCTGATTCTGTGCGCTTAATCCAAATACTCTAAATAGTGCCACGGAAATTGTTTGATTCTTACGAAAATGCACATACATAATACAACAGAATTACAACAGCTTGGAACGCTGCCCCATCCCATCATCGGCCATACTGGTTTGGATTGATGACCATCTCCCAATGTGGATCACTTGCCCGAATTTTGACTATGAATACTATGGCACAGATTGTCGTAGTAACTTTGTTGTTTATATTGCACATATAGTGATCCTGGAGTGAGTATAGAACATGGAATTGTGATGAATGTTCAAAACATCCTTACATGGGAAAATGATTGAAAGTCCAATGAATATATTGAAATTATACTAATAATAAAGACATGTATATATGTTCCAGAATTCCAACAGCATCCTTGCTGATGCCTACTGATACCAAAAGGAGTTGCAATGATAGTCACCAGACTTCTTCCATAAGTATAGCAATGGCCATAACTGGGAAAATGAATTAGTGATACACACATTGAGCGTGCTACAAACATGTACAAACCATATAATTCAAACAGTTTTCCACATTGGCACTGAACCCCCCCCTTTCGGACCATATTTTTCAGTTTCCATAAGCTCGGCTGGTTGGATCGATTCGGTCGCCTGACCGAGCTATTCATCCATGGCCACATCGAATTGGATCTCGGATTCACTCATCCCAACGATGCCGGCACGCACCACATCTCCAGCCTGGAAAGGAAACATGGGCCTGGATGGTTGGTGATTTATGATTGCCAAGCCCAAATGGAAAAAAACTTCAGTTGGAATGGGTGATCCATGATCAACCCAATCTCTCCGGGTAAAACTAAAAACATGAACATCTTTGAGAAAACACATATACCAAATATGAGAATGGTTGGCTCTCGCTCTCTCTCTCTCTCTCTC
>Ga0126342_10012417_pt1 | contig 15194 bp, 10 predicted proteins | sample Cyp1metagenome_FD_92528 | JGI IMG/M metagenome (GOLD analysis project Ga0126342, IMG submission 92528) | Coral microbial communities from Lord Howe Island, Old Settlement Bay, Australia - Cyphastrea 1 metagenome | ecosystem: Host-associated > Invertebrates > Cnidaria > Coral ...
CACTACACCACACTACATCCAGCAGTTGTGGTGAGGTGACCACTGCAACCATTGCAACCACTCCAGAAAACACAACTCCAACCACCTTTCGGTCCATCAGTGGATTCGCTCTGCCATCCGTGATTCACTACAACCAACCTCTCTTATAGGTTTCCTATTTTTGAAACTTCCGCCACCGCCTTGTGCGGTACTACTGGTATCACTAACACTTAACCACATCAAATCAGATCAGTCAAAGAACCACTTGCATTTGGTAAGCCCTTGGGCCGTTTTGAAGAAGGCAGACAATCACTATGGATATGGTGAGAATGGCAGCGTTGTTCCATTTCCTCTTGAATTCTGAGAGCCTCCGTAGCCTGCGGGCAATCATCACACAGATACACATTCCCGACAAATTCACAAACCTTCACTTTCTCATACTTTCTCTAGAGGTGCCGACAGAAGGAATGAGAGATCTGCAGCAAGACCATCTTCACCTTTTGCTGCCAGGACGGCATCCAGGATTAAGAAAAATTATTGCCTAGCCTAAAGAAAATACTTCACACCTGCGCCAAATGTGCAGGGTCGGGAGGACTGCAACCGCCACATCCACTTCAGGCATGAAGCCAACATCTTGGATCCTTTGTGAATAAGTTTGTCAGGTCAAGACCTGGTAACAAACAAAAAATGTAGGAAGAAACATAAACATAAGCTCCGTGAATTTTCTCCTATGCCATGAAGCGAACCTGGTAGGCTACTTTGGCAGTTTTAGGGCATCTGGTAGGCAGCAGCTTCGCTGCGACCAGCGGGGCTCAAACTTTAGAAATTTGCTTGACCATCGTCAGCCATCTCCATGGGTCCAAGGGGATATCGCCTCTCCACCTGAGATATATCTTGATGGGAAACACGATGTCAACACCAAGATTGGCTGGCCAGGTGTGCCAGCAATTGCCAGCACGTGCCAGCACGTGCAGCCAAGCTGCTGGAGGACCTCCCAGTCCATCAAAAGTGATCTTCACGATCATATGCTGCGGAACCTGGTGCAACTTTGGTCACACTTCTAGGTCCTAGGTACAAGCTCGCAGTTCAGACCTAGGGAAAGTCCAACAACAATGGAGTGACACGCGATGAAATTCAAATCACATTGAACAACGATGTTCACATACTTGGGGCGCCTATGTGATTCTGCCCAAACAGTCACCATCTTTCCGGCCTGTGTCTCAATTGCAGCCTCTCTGTTGATGTGCATGAGCCAGCCATACATCATCCGCAGGACTGCCTCCAAGTGGTATGGCAGTTGTGAAAGTTGTTGAAGGATAATCCTTTTAATCCTTTTCTTGAAAATCCCACGCTCATCGCGCACTCAGGACACGTCCCAAGATGTCCCAAGTTAGCCCTCAGTGGGCCTGATGCGAGATGATCAGGATAGGCTGCTGTATCCGCTCCAAATGGGACATCACAGATTCTAGCCTCAAAGGACGAAAGATGAGGGATCTTCCAACATCTCCCATCAATCTTGGAAAAAAAAAGTTCGGATTTGAACTGGAAAGGACACTCACAGGTCTCACTTAGAGTTTTGGCGTGCGGTGGTTGCATTTGATTCCGAAGCTGCCATGACAAACCAAGAATACAGGTCTACCGAAGATGCAAGGAAGTCACCTTGCAATCACATCCTTATGGGCCGAGAATGTCAATTGCCATTTCAAGATCAATTTGAATCACAGCCTCTGCGACTTCATCAAACGCACTACTAGTTCCAATAAACGTGTTGAAGGTACTTGCTCTGCCTCACCCACCCTCCAAACCCTGAGCCAGTGCCGCGCAAGCATATGCATATGTAAGAACATAGGGAAAGAGAGAGAGGGAGAAAAGGGAGACGTCAAAGGTATATATATATGTATAAGTACAGCATGTATTTTATGTGTATACTGTATACATGATTACAATTCCAAACCATAAAATTATATATTATAGATATATATATATTGGTACATACATACATACATACATACATATATATATATATATATATATATGTGTATAAATGTTTAATTGTAGCTATATATATAATTATTATATATATATATATATATATATATATATTATGTGCATTTATGTGCTAACGCCCCTGCATGTTTACTGACATTGGCGCATTTCTGGCATTGCTTCGTCTCAGTGCACCCTTTTTCCTCAAAAGGAACATTGCACCCTGCTGCAAGAATCCCTTAACTTTTTGCATGGGACTCTGCGTAATTTGCAAACTAAGGTTTCCTTAAGGAGATGCTATGTTTTCTGGAGAAAGTATAATATGTTCCAAGTTACGGAAAGCATATAATTGTGCGTAATAATTAGAAGGAAAAATAGTGGTTAAAAAGCACAATTGTTTCAACACATCCTGCATCTTGCCAATGACACGCTGCACCTTTTACAGCATAATGGATTTCTTTGAAAGCATATTGCATATTCGAATAATGTTCACTCAAGCAATGGCATGCCGCATGCCTTTGAAATGACAATGCAATACCACAGCCTTCAAAGCTTAAGAAAAATACCTAGGACCTAGATCTGTGGAAGTATGCCTTGGACTGAGCGTGGTTGTGTGGGCCTAAGCATGTTTGCGTGTTTTGTGCATTTGAGATATATTTACAGTATATGCCGCAAACGCCTTTTGAGATTCAGATAATACCAGCGTTGACCCAAACATACCCAAACAGAAGAAGGAAATATCGAGCGCTGAATTGTTGCCCGCCATCAGACTATAGGAGCAAAAAAGGAAAAATTGGAAGGCAAGCAGGAGACCAAAGGCCCATCACCAGATTTTGCAAGCGTTGTCATCCCTGACATGCTCTTCTGCAAGCCGGTGTCGTAGTAAGACTCACCTCGAGGATATCTGAATCCAAGCTTGTCTCGCTTTCCTTAGCACTAGCACGTGCTTAGGCCTGTCTGCTGCGGCCATCAATTGCAACAATCGCCACAAAGCTTTCAGGTTCAATTCGGTTAAACTACCACCACCTCTCTCTAACGCGCCTACCTGCTGTCAAGCCACGGTCCTCAATAACATTGGGTGCCTTCTGTTTAATGTCCTGCGTCTGAAGGTCCCTGCAATCCCAAATGCAAGACGCTTCGCCGACCTCAATAACCTCAGACCTTTTTCCACAGCTTGTTGATGCTACCAATGCTACCTGTTGCTGCAGTACAGGGGGCTGACCACATCAGTCCTCCTCAGTAAGACCATCGTACTCGCCAGCATACACTTCATCCATATTCCTAGTAACGAAAGCAGACCCGCGTAGCCCGCGTCCATTGCAGCAGTGGCAGCATGTCCAGCTTTCCACCAGAAAATCAAGCACAATCAAACGATAGTCGCGATCAAGTCTGCAAATTGCTGAAGGCATGGAAGCTCTGCAGTCAGAACTTCAGGGGAATAACATGGAATAACATGGAAGATGTGCAACGATGTGCAGCGATGTGCAACGATGTGCAACGATGTGCAACGATGTGCAACGTCCTGAATTGCTGCCCCCGCATCTGAAAGTAGGGCTTCCCATCAGGGCCTCACCATGTCTATGCACTCTCATTGGGTCCCCCCAAAGAAACCTTCAAGATTTCAATAGATTTCAGGGATTTGTTTGTCTCAAAATGGCGGATGACCAATTTATAGTTGTTTCATCAAGAATTCGTTGAATTTGTTAAAACCAGATTTGAGACGATGGACCACTGGACAGCACATCTATCGCCCACCTGTCAGGACGGGATGCTCAATGAACTTAGCAGTGTCAATGGTTCTTCGCAAGGAGGACGTCCACAGTCTGCCAGGCCTTGGCACCAAACTGTCAAATCCCACTCCAAGTCACATTGGACACGTCACAGCTCCATACAGTAACGACATGTAACGACCATATACCACTCTAGAAAGCACTCTAGAAAGTCATCATGGTCTTAAGCCCATTCCCAGCGTCCTCTCATGTCCTCTCTACAACAAGCGGTTCTTCGATGTTCTTCGTGCTACCAGCTCCACGGCTGTGGCTGTTCAGCTAGATTCGACTGTTTCACTGCTGGTTCGTCTGACGGTTGCAGGAAGGACAAAAATAATGAATCACATGCTGTGGACAACTGCCTGGCATGATGCGGAAGCATGCGGATGCAATCATTGAAGATCGCATGCTTTATCATGACATATCGTGGCAATGATTAAGCTATCTAGAGCTCGACCAGGGCCTTGGGCCTTACGAATGACTTTCTACGATATACGTGCAAGAGCACACGAAGGAAGAGTAGTGCGGGAAGAAGGCAAACGTTAGCAGATTTGTAGCGCAGAGATCCAAAACAACTGCAGTCAATGAAATACTTACCCTTATTGCCCAGACCGAAGAGCATGCAGCATGCTGGTGAAGTGCCAAGCTTCTGTGTGGATTTGACATGAAAGGGCCAGAAATCCAGCCTGAAGCCTGAGTGAGTCCTCAAGACTGCACCACTGAATGGACCACGCTGAGCTCAGCACACCTGCCCTGCACTTGATGTGTCCCCATCAACAAGCACCAAAGTTGCCACCTTGTGCGCAGGACAGTCAATCACTCTCCATCACGAATCAAGACCTAACAATCTGCAGTGCACCGGCGTACACCGCCTGCTGAGTCTGAAAGATCTGAAAGGAGCCAGCCTTGGCTCCATTCAAGCGACGCCGTAGGTCATCCATGTTCTTCGGGGCATCTTCAAAATCCGCGCCCCAACCCACCTGACAGGGCACAGTGCGAAATTGGAGGACGCTGCAATCAAGTCCCACCTTTGATCTTCAGATATTGGCCGAACTATGCCGAATTCCCTGCCTGCAAACGCTTGAGCCGCATGTACCTGTCATGTTCCGTCAGCTGTCGTGTTTTTCGGTCAAACATGGCCGTCTCTTTCAAGAGAACTCATTAATTATAGCAGGCACTGCACCCCAGAATCTATGGGACACCGATAAAAACATAAATACATCAAAAAAATATCCTACCTGCATTAAAAAGTAAAAATAAACGCGTCAAGAAAAAAAACATCCGCCCACCGAAACCTGAAACCTGCGGCAACTCCCTGCCATGTGCGGCAGAATCTATCAACGCTAACTGCATTCTGTCACCAAGAACCATCACACTATGGCTCCTTTCATCTGCTTTCATCTCCAATCCCAACCGTAGTCACCTGTTCACCTCTGCGCCACTGCTATCACCGAAGCCTTTCCAGTCATCACAGGTCACCAGGCACCTGTGGAACTTCAGCCGCCAGCGAGCCAGAGGGAGGGGCTTCGGGTGCTATCTTTATAGCATTTTGTAGCCATATGAATCCATATGATAGGGACAATAATTGAACATAAAAATTGATTCAAAACTGAAGTGTTCTTGGAGCCGCTCGGCTCTTTCTGGGAAGCTTCTTGTCCTCTAAGGACGCGGGGTAGTGCAAATTCTGCGTAAGAGAGGCCTTCGGAGCTTTTTGCTGCTGGGACACCCGCAGAGCTGCACCAAATGTTCATGCAGACTGACCACCTGGAGTTGATGGCCACAGAAGCCATGTTGTATAAATGCATGCGGGCATGCGAATTTTGAGGTTGAGGTTGAACAGCTGCCTTGGAGATCTGGACTGTAGCTTGAGACCTATATTTCAGTATAGCAGCCAAGGCAGCCAAGGCGCGTCTTTTTCAGTCACCGTGACGCAAACCAAGTCATTCGCCTCTCCACAGACCTGTCAGGTGCAAAGGTTGTCAAAGTCTAGCCAGCTCTCTGGCTGTACCGCCAGGTGCCACAAGTAGCAGACTCTTGCACCATTGAACAGGCATCTGCTTCTACGTGCAACCAGGTTTCGACATACTTTGCCTGAGCTCCATCATGACCACGAGCAAACACAAAACATGGATTTCTGCCTTTCTTGGCCATCTGATTCATCACAAAACAAACTGCGACCATGGAACCTCCTTGAGCCAAGCTGCAAACTCTGCAGCGCGGCGTGCAAATTCTTCCCCTCTTGGGGAGAGACCAGAGTCACCACCTATTCGCATTTCCACATTAAACTCGCCTTGCCGGTTTGCGCCGCAGCAGCTCCAGGATCTTTCTATACAAAGGTGATCTTGATAGGTTGAACATGGATTCATGATGATTCATGGATGAACGCTCAGAGGTGCTTCAATGAATACACATCGGATTTGGTAAATTTCACGGTCATGCGGCCAGGTCACTCTCACCGTGTCGAGCCAAAAAGATCTTGTGCTCAAAGGGATGCAAGTTGGAAAGGAAATGGCAAACGGACGATCCAACAAATGATCGCATCATCTTGTTCACCACCTCGAGTGCTGGATGAATTGGGGCCATTGCCATTGGGCCTTTTTTACTTTTTCAATCTTTTTCAGCACCATGTTGCAAATCTGAGGTCCAGGGCCAATACAATATCTAAGTGGAACAAAATGGAACAAACCCTCAACCAGTTTTAGCATGGCCGAGTTGCCATCTTCTTGGTGTAGTTCCTGAGCGACCGCGCTACACAGAAGAGAATCAAAAGCTGGATCTGATGCACTGCAGACGAAGAAAAATGGCGAATTTGGAAGTACTATATATGCATATGCTAAGCTAATAAGCAGATCACAAGAATTGGAAACTTGAAACGATCTTTCCTTGAGATGCTTCAAAACCTTCAACACCACCGAATCCAACGCGTCTCTAGCTGGGCACGTGTGTGGTTTGCCGGTGGTGAATACATGTTAGTACGCCATGTATACAGGAAGAAACGCGGCAAGTCTGGCCGGAAAAATCTGTACTTCAGCATTTCAGCCAGGATACATCATGTGTATGAAAGGGGTGCCGTCTTCTGAGCCATCCATTTGGATTGGCACATAGTGATCCTCCGCATCGCGGTATTGAAACATCCACACACAGTCTAAGATTTCAACGTTCAAAGAGAGCCACCACCTTCAGACAAGAGGATGGCTTAAGTCTTAGTATTTCTTGATATGCGTTAATATACGTATATATAATATGTGCACAAATGTGCAATGGAGAGCAGCACCCTTTGTATCCGAATGGTCCTGGTAGTGATTGATCAGCTCCTGGCTTTCCTTCAAATCCATGCCACGAAAAGCGGCCAAGTCGGCCAAGTACTTGTCGCCTGACCAGCACATTCGATTGCACCCGTCAACAGCCTTGAGCTGGGCGGTCTTCTTTTGTGAAGATTCAGGATACCAGGGAACGACTACGTGTGTCCACTGCAAGGATATTGTCGTCGCACACTGCTATATGTAATGCGCAGGGGTTGATTGATTTAGGTCTTGTTCGTTCGGGGACGTCGGCTTCGACTACCTTCACCGCGACCTCGACATGTGATGCCATTTGCTGAATATTTGCTGATATGCATTGATATGCTACGCTTCTCACAAGTTCATGGGCCGGAGAAAGCACTCACACTCATCATATGCCTTTGGGGTCATCAACTGAGATCTGGATGAAGCACACCTGCAGGCGCAGCTGAGCTGGGCTCGACATTCCGGCCATGTCAAATCAAAACATCATAGCCATACCCAGCTGAAGCGGGCAACTTTGATTGCAGAAATTGAATTGTCCAAGCCTCTGCCTTCAGCTCGCTTTCAAGCTTCTGAGCCTTGGATTCTGGAATGCTCTCCTTCTCTTACGTGTGAAACGAAAGGCCGCAAAGTCCACTACAGTAAATGCATGTAAATGCACTAAATACGTTGCACCGGTGGCATCTTTGGCATCTTTAGCATGGTCGTCGTCATCGTCGTCACCATCATCCTCATCCTCATCATCATTATCATCATCAGCAGCAGCAGCAAAAGCATCATCAGCAATCACTTCTCACCTGTGCCACTGTTGTCATTGTTCAAGTGTAGGGCACACAGGTACCAACACTTTCTTGCAGATCTTACAGTTCAACGCACCACTGCACTGCTGTCGAATTCTTTGTCTCTTTCTTGTTTTTGGGGCGGTCTGGATGTGCACAGGAAAGTGCAAGCAAGTTTCCATCCAACGGCGGTGCCACTTGGTGTGCGCACTCCACATTGACTGCGTCGATGCAACTGTGTCGCTGGACAAGATGATAGCAAAGCCACCTGTCCCCTGCGAGGAGCCTGTCCTCAGAGAAACGAGAACTTACAGGCGATGATAAAGGTGAATGGGAATGAAACTCAACATGAGTCAAGCTGCTGGTCAAAGTCATAGGGATCGCAACTCCTTAAGCATCTCTTTCTGTGGTCGTTGCCACATGCACAAATTGAACATGGCACAACAGACATGGCAAATGAGGTGCTTATATCTGTGGCAAGAACTTGCAAGCTGTCGTTCTTGAAGAGCACTAGATAGCACTAGGCACAAAAAGAATCCCATTTGCAGGCCCAGCTACGAGTTTGATGTGTCAAAAAAACCTGGCTCATCCAGTCTTCACATGTCTTCACGGCATTTGATGTGGATGTCTCTGTATGTCTCCGTGATCTTCAAAAATTGGCACAAGTCTTTCCAGCAAACTTCGACTTTACTGAAACAGAACGGCCTGCGGATGTACACAAGCCCGCAAAGATTCGATTCCAAAGCTGGCGTTCAATCTGTCCAACCCTGAAGCTTTCATTCAGATTCATTCGGCACAATGCAGCGTTCCAGCCCGCCACCCAACACTCTAAGTCTGGCAGGAGTTGCGATTGAGGTCCTCGAAGAACTTTTCGTCGCCCCCGCGCCCCTGATACCTAAGTGCAATATAGTGCAATGAGGTGATTCAAGGAACATCAAACAGCAAAGAAGCAGAATCTACCAAGGCCTGATGCGGTTCATGCCCCATCTTAAGACGGAAGAAAATTGGCTTTTCATATCTTCATTCGGAAGCCTTTACCGACGACGCCAATTTAGATGATGAGGATTTAGCGAATCAAACCAGGACACCATCATAACTTGCCCTTACGTCAGCGAAATTACACGAGAGACTGTGTGGAATGCAACTGAAGTGGCTCCATCACATTGAAGATCTCAGCTCTTGAGCCGTGAAAGAATTCGATATATCGCTTCAACTCCCGTGCCGTGTGCGATTTCCCACGCATCCTGGCATAGTGACATACCGTGACACACCGTGACACAACCCAAGTTCAAGAATCATACCAGCCGGGCAGCCGGTGTGCAGTGCATGTTGGATAGCTCTTGATAACTCTTGACAACTCTTTCCTCAATGACTAAATACGTATTATTATTGTTATTATTATTATTAGTTAAGCCATGTTAAGCCAAGAATCGGCAAGCCGAGAATAGGTGCAACATGACGTTGTGACCATTGCTGCCTGTCAACTTTGGAAGCAAGGCAATGCTTTCAGATGCTTTCAGGCCAAGCATAAAAAGCCAGGTATGCTGTGCGAACCAACACGCCGGCATACCTGAAAGATCCTGAAAGCTAGCACTTTGTTGCTGTGCTGCTCAATGCAAAACAGCAATGATTTACATAGAAGGTGGCTGAACAGCGGAACCTCTTGTTGGCTATAGGAGGTTGTAGCAACATGTAGCAACTACAGCAGCTTTCCCACAAGCAACTTTTTGGAACTTAACCCATGCGCACGGCATCTGACCGGCTACATTTTGATCACTTGATCAACTTGCCGGCAGACCTTGGATGTATTTACAGGCGCTAAGGGTGTGCTCGGCTGGTAAACATTCTGAGGGAGCCAAAGAAGCCAAACAGCTCATGGCTGAATTTATCAGGGCTGACTTGTCTCTCCCGCTGATGTTCTTTCAAAGTTTTCATAGTTCTCTCCCACTGCTAAGTCCATCTAAGTCCAGTACAGTGTAGTAGTCCAGGCCTTAATGCCTGCCGTGGCCGACTTGATCGCAAGCTCCAAGCAAGCTTCAGCGTCCTGCATGGGGGCGACTAGTCGCGGAGCTCATCAGGGCTACTGCAAGCAAAACAGGTCCAACGAGACAACGGCAAATGATCCTAAACAGACCCTTAAATTTGGTCAGATTTTCGCAGTCTTCAAAGCCTTGTGATTTAACATCCAGATAATATTTGCAGGGGTGGCTTCCTTTTGTCTGCAGAGAACGCCACTATCCTAGACTCATCCCTTCAAGAGAAAGAAGGAGGGCTCTTGACCAACCTCTTGCTAGCATCAGCAGGATGAACATGTCAACAACTGCCATCAATTGCTCGCAGCTCTATACCTGTAGGAATGGATTATCAACCAAAGTTACTGTATTCTCTCCTGGATGGACTTGCCGCTTGCAATCTCTGACTGAGGGTCCAGGTACGTCTGATTCAAGCCACCTATGTAGCTGGCCAGAGCTGTAGCAGCTCCGGCAGGGTTGCTATACTGTATCTGTCTTCGTTGTCAAAGATCTTCAACGATGTTCATCTGTTCTAAGCATTTCCAAGTTGTTTTTATATATGTTTATGTTCTCTCGTAGTTGGAAGAAAGTGCCGACAAAGCCACCCAATGTTGTGACTGTCGTATTGTTGGATGGCTGCTTTTGCATCACACATCCTGACGTGCATGGCAATTTCTGCAGCAAGTGGATCACAGCTGCTCCTTTGATGCTCCAAAGTGCTTTAACAGAGCCTGCGTCCATGCAGAAGTGTTCCACGTTGTCCTTGAGAAACTCCTGCAATTCTCAGCATATGTTGTCCAGCCTAGCTCTGCTTCTGATCAATGGTGGTCAAGACAAGACTTTAAAGCCATGCAAGAAAAGACCTGCCTTGAGTGTGCTTCGACGACCAAGCAGCTCCAATGCCCTTGATACTGGCACGCCATACCTGACATAACCATGTCATCCTATCCCTCGTGACACGCCTTCAAAATCATGAATCCTCTGTTGACACTTGCTCCATCGCATTTGTAACATCTTTCTGTCCAATGCAGCCAAACTATGCTGCTTTGTCAAGCTGACGGGTTGAAGATGTTGAAGCTAGCTACAGGAGGCCTTTGTCCTTGATAAGACTATTTCCAAAAAGCGCCGTTTTCATACTTTGACATGCGGGATGCTGTTGAACCAGCCGCACCTGTAGCAGTACAAATCACCCAACTCAGTGACAGATAAGCGACGGCCGTTTAATAGACCTGCAGTGCACAAGGGATGCAAATAAGCCTATGGCACCTGAATCCATACATGTAACACGGGCTGACCTTCGATTTCCTGCTTCAAAATAACTATACGAACTGAGACAAGGCCTCCTGCTAAACACATGTGACCAGCACATGCAATAGAATTGATGAATCAAGGACTGTTGAGTGCAAGGGCCAAAAGCGCCTGCAAGCTGTTAAACCAGCATGTCCTGGATGTGCACATGAGTCATCTCGCACCATGAAATGTGGCTATTCTGTGGGCTGATATTCCGCAGGCATTGGGTCTGGGGAAAGAGGAGGAACTATACGAACTATACATGCAATTTATGAGGCCACGCGCCGCAAGGACCGCAAGGATTCCTTGGAGATGTTGACACAGACTTCCACAGTTGCACCTTGCTTGATGTAGGAGCTGAGCTGGTGATGCCCTCAGCATGCTCGCATCACAGCACCAAACGCAACCAAACACATCAAAAAGAAAACGGTGAAGAAAACAGCGAATTGGTCAAGTATTGGTGCCACTCTGGTGAAATTGACAGCTATAACAAGTTGATACAATGTAGCTTTCTCATGCTGTCTCAACTTTCCGTTTTCTTTCCGTTTCACATAGATTCGCACCTTCAAGGACTTGTCCATCGAGAGAGACTTTGGACGCCTAACCAGGCAAGGTATAGCTCACTTAAGGGCTAGGCGGCTAGGCGCTAGCTAAACACTCCAAGAAAGCAGCATGCAGCCGGCTCCGCGATACACATCTTCCACTTATGGCATTCCAAAAGGTCCAAAAGTAAAGGCTCACTGTTTCACTTATGGAATTCCTTAAAGGCTGAAAACTTCGCTGACTGTGTACTACTACACAGGCCTGGAATGGGATGAGCTCTGCCGCTGCCACGCGGTCATAGAAGCTCTGCACTGTCTGGCAGTCTTTGATCTTCATGTCCACAGAGGCTCTCACCACCTGGGATCGCGGGCACTGTCTGCGCACCATGAGAAGTCGTGAGATGTAAAATGCATCGCTGACATGACCTTTCAGTCATTGGCAATGGCCTGGTCCGACTTGGCACGATGATGGTTCATTATAGGTGTTATCTTCCCGTGCATTGCAGGTTCCGCCAAGTAGGTCCAAGTAGATCCAAGTAGATCCAAGTAGCATTGCCCAAAGTACTCTTCACAACAACTGCAGCGGTGACGGTGACAGGCGTCTCAACAACAGGGCTTGGGAGCTCCTCAGCACAAGAGCTACTGTTGAAGTCCAATTCAGTAGACGCTCAGTACACTAAACGGTTGGTTCTTGCCGCGAGTAAGGAGAGTAAGATATTGCAATTGGAAAATCTCCGCACGTGAGAAATTGGTTTCTCATGGGCTTCAATGTCAATTGCTCACAGCATCTCACAGCATCTCACGGCATCCGCTCAGCGCATTCTCCAGTTCTCCATGATTCTCCATGATTCTCCATGTGCATTTCAGCCTTGTCGAGGTCTTGTGATGTCTTGTGCCAAGGCACGGCGAGGGACACCAAACCTTGGCTTCCCGAAACCGTAAACGCCGTAAACAAAATGAGTTTTCCACGGTCTATACCGTTGGACTCCTTGAAGTGGCTAGGGTGAAGAAAGAAGCACATCCAAATCTAGTAAGGGGCTCCAAATCTAGTAAGGGGTAAGGACAAGTTGAAGCATACTTCTGCTGTGAGCTGCCTCTCATCAGCCACTTTATCAGCCCAGTTTCGATAGTTTTGCAGCTTTTTGCATCCAAAGGGCCAGACTCTTGAACGGAAAACTGTTTCTGGTTGGCGAGGAAGTCAGTCAAGGTTCCGCTGCAGCCCAGAATTGTGAGGGCATGCTTCACGGACCTAAGGGCGCACCACACCCACCTAAAGCCAAAGATTAAGAAGAAATAGAGAGACTAGCACCCGCGTCCAATCAATACAAGCATCTCCAGTGCAGTCAGGGCCAAAAGAAGGGTGCTCAACTGTTCACTATTCAAACAAATTTGACATAACTTGACTTTGTGTAACAAAACTAACAAAACCGCTCTTATCCAATTGTCTGCCAAGGCTCCCTCCGCATTTGTGGCTGTACAGCATCCCAAGTTCAGTAGCCGGTACTGGGCGTGCCTGCGCCTTCCAACTGCGCAGGTTTTGGTTGAGGATGGTTTTGATGGTTGATGGTTAGAGGGTTACAACCCCAGGTAGTAAGAGTAGTATAAGAGTGGGCTTAGCATGGCTTAGCTCAATTTTTGGAGTGGACTTAGCTAAGTAGACGAATTATTGATGTTGGTTGATTCCTCCAATTTCAGTCGATTTGATCGAGAAAGGGTGATAAAAGCTGCGTCAACCACTTGGATGGGTAGTAATATATCAACTTGGATGTTGGCTTTGATGTGGGTGACTGTGAATCTTTGTTGGGTACCACGTAAGTTAGTAGCCGATGATCACTAGTGGTAAGTGGCAGAGGTGCTTGGAAAAACGGGGATGTTGCCACCAAAAAGAAGAGGCGTCGGACTGGCATGTGGCTGGTTCGGTTGTGATTTTGTGTTGACAGCTGGTTTAGTGGGGAGCGCAGTCATTTTGTTCCGCCGAGGTCACCAGCCAGGGGGTACTACAAAACTATTTCTACCAGTACTGGGGCACTGCGCTTAGGTAATTGAAGCTTTAAAGGCAGACATTATCCAGTGGTTATTAAATATCCCCGCTAAATGCTTGGTGTATATATATATATATAACAATCCCGAAATTGCTATGTTTATTGGTAAGGGGTAAGGTCATATAGTTTTATCTACACACATATATATATATATAGATATATATATATATATATGTATATATACATATTATGTCATTGTGTGTGTTGTTGGCTATGATATCTCATGATATCTGGTAACTCGGACTCCATATGACTTCTCTGGCCGCAACAGCTTTGGATGTCAACAATATGGTGCCTCCGTGCTTCCTTTGTGTCATGAAAGGTGGCCAACCCAATATCGCCTGAATCTTAACCACCAACTGAAACACCTTTGTAAGGGCGAATCTCAATAATTGATCCTTGGTCACTGAACTGGGGGGTTGTTGAATCCGCTTCGGATTTTTGGCAATGTTGACATGGAAAATGTGGATATGAACCGCAAGAAATAGATGGTTGAATGTTGAATGATGAATCTGCAGACTTGACAAATTCTTAATAACCGGTTGATGAAATATCGCGGGTTCAAGCCGGAAGTGCCAGTCCAAGCGTGTCCAATGAGGCAAACAACCTTGAAGAGTTCTATGTTGCCCCACATGTTATACCTGGCCTCCCAAAGTTGTCAGCATCGCCCTGCCTCGAGCAAATCCACCAGCTGCTGCACAAAGACAGCAATCGTCGCGGTGACGTTGAAGTGAAGCTCTTCACCCTCCTTCAAGCCCAACTCCTGAAGCCTAGAGAGGTGTCAATGCTAATGGCAATATCTGACACCCAGCTCTGGATATTCAAAATGCTGATCGACTTCAGTCGGATAGTGGAAAAAAAAGAGAGCAGGTATGCGTCTGATTTTACGAGGTTTTGCATCATTATGCATGAGTTGGTGTGGTTATAAGACGGGCATGCTACATTTCAAACAAAACATTTCAAAAAATAACGTAAACTTACAAGAAATGTGCTTTCATCAATGGTTTTGACACTGTGCTTGGAAAGTGAACAACACACGACTGACCAAAATAGTCCATTTTCTGCAGAGATGTTGTCTCTTTCCAAGAATGCTTTAGTTTTTTGTTTAGCATTTGGACAAGAAAAAATGTCTATATACAATGATCTTGATGCTTGCAATGAATTCTGCATTATATTGTTGCACATGCTACCATATATATATATATAATATTATATGAATAACACAGCACACTATTTGACATTTTTTCCCGCAATAGTTTATGTTTCTCGAAAAATATGTATTTGATATTGAACAGACATGAGTGCAATTTCCAGCTGCAAACTCTGCAGTTTCTAAAAAGTGTTCTGCATCCTTTCATGCTGTTCATGCATGCTTTTCAAGAAAGAACATGTCCAGATTGAACATGCACTTCTTCAAAAAATCCGCCCACACCGCTTTGGCGGTGAAGGCGTGCTTATTGGGGGGCAACAGCAACACTAAATGCTCAATGACATTTGTTAATATAGCAGTC
>Ga0126342_10012418_pt1 | contig 15193 bp, 18 predicted proteins | sample Cyp1metagenome_FD_92528 | JGI IMG/M metagenome (GOLD analysis project Ga0126342, IMG submission 92528) | Coral microbial communities from Lord Howe Island, Old Settlement Bay, Australia - Cyphastrea 1 metagenome | ecosystem: Host-associated > Invertebrates > Cnidaria > Coral ...
CCCTCTGATCCCCTCTTTTTGAATGCCGAGGTTTGGAACTTCAGGTCGCAATAGTGAGGGTCATTTTGGATTTGAGAAGCCCTCCAAGCTGTTTTGAAAAAACTGCCCAACTTCTCAAAAATGCTGTCCTTGTCCTCACCATTTACTTCAATGTAGCCAACCTGGCGAAGTTCGATCATGACCAACGGAGCAATCATGTTCAAGGGATGTGGGGCTTTGAATTTCATCTGCTGCTCCCTGATTTCTCCTCTCCACCCGAGGTTTCCGGAATCACACACTTGGAGAGTCCATCCGCACTCGTGGGTTAGGAACTGCGCCAGTTGCATGGTCAGCTTGCCCATGTTGTTCTCGCCCTCAGAGCCACGCGCTTTGTAAAGGTTGTGATTGTTTGATCCTACGCCATAGATGGTGACGTAGCCCATGCTGTAGCTCTTTTCACAGAGCTTGTGGTGTTCCTGTAGCTCCATCATTGTGTAAGTGCTACTGAAACTGCAGCATCCACCTTAGGGTTGGGAGGGCACATTCAGTAGACCCTGAAATTTGGCGAATGCTTGATCATCTGCATTGTGTTGAACATAGCAAAAAAAAAAAAACAAAAACCTTGCACTTCCATTGTTAAACTATGCTTATGATATAAAAGGGTCGGAATTGTTTTGGGATTGTTTTTCCGTTTTTTTTTCTTGTTGGATCCGTTTTTCTGCACGTTTTCCTTGATAGTTGCAGCATTTTGGAGCTGAAAACTGCCATTTCAACTGTCTTTGTAACGTTTTGGAGTTGAAACCTCTCATTTTCGATAGAATTTGCAACATTTTAGTGGAACTTGTATCATTTTGGAGCTGGAAGCTGCTGTTTCAACGGTATTTGCAGCATTTTTGAGTTCAAACTGTTCATGTAACATGGTAGTTTGCAACTAGGGTTCATTTAGGGTTGGTTTTAGGGTTAGTTTAGGGGTCTTGTTTGTTTATTTTTTTTTGAGGGTTGGTTTTAGAGTTAGGTTTTATTTAGCTTCTTGGGTTAGTTTAGGATTTTTTTAGGGTTTGTTTTAAGTTTTATTTAGGCTTGGTTTAAGACCTATAATTTATGGTTGGTTTAGGACCTATTTAGGGTTGGGTTTAAGGTTTGTTGACGGTTGGTTTAGGATCTACTTAGGCCTGGTTTCAATACATTTAGGGCCTTAGGGTTCTTTTACGGTTTATTTAGGCTTAGGTGAGCATCTATTTGGGGCTGGTTTAGGGTTTATTTACATGATGTTTCTTAAGGATTATCTGCAGTATGAGGGAGAAAAAAAAGAGGGAAAAGCAGAGAAGCAGAAAAGCAGGTAAGCAGAGAAGCTGGAAAAGCAGAAAAACATGGAAAAGCAGAGAGAAGCTGGAAAGATCTGGAAAGGCAGAAAAGCAGGGAAAAGCAGAAAAACGGAGAAGCAGAGAGACAGCACAGTGGAGAAGCAAAGAAGCGAAGAAGCAAAGAAGCAGAAACGTGGAGAAGCAGAGAAGCAAAGAATTATAAAAGCAGAAAAAACAGGGAAAAGCAGAACAGCAAAAAGCAGAAACAAACATCAAAAAAAATGCCAAAAACGGAAAAAAAATATTCACCCCCAAAATAGCCCTCCAAATATTGACATCCAGCATCATCCACAGAATAGGACCAGAAGGAGATCAGCGCAGAGCGACGCGGGCAGGGAGACGACAAAAAGATAGAGAGAGAGAGAGAGGGACAGGCGCCTACTTGCTCCGCCATTCAAACCGCAAAACGGGTTACACATGGTTTGTTGTGCCTCAAAGCACCTCAACAAGAGGTCATTTTGTGGATGGCCTATCTGAAATCAAAGCGCGCCCGCAACAGTCCGCACAAAAACAACACAGTGAATAAATTTCCTGATGAATGGCAGAAAGTTATACTGCGTTCCACGATTAAAACGATATTCAGGTTTTTCCAAATAGAAGATGCATTTTGGGGGTGCGACCAGAAGCATTTCCAAATAGAAAATATTGCAGAATGCAAATGTAGCAAAAATGCCAGAATCAACTCAGAATCAACCCGTCCACATTGTGATGACCTTTGCATTCAATATCTTCCATTTGAAAATCTTTTGTCCCACTGCCATTTTGTGTGGTAGAAACATGTAGAAATAAACAAGGAAAACTGCCAAAATCAATGGAACATTGACACCCGAACTCGGGAGACCCCCCGATGACAGGAGTGCAAAAAGTCCTCCCCAAGTGCGGTCCGGCTGGAGGACATTTTGCACTTCTGTCATATAAGGTGGGTTCGGGGAAAAATTGTTTAACACTTTTTTAAGCCTCAAAACAGCCGGTTTCGCACGTAAAATTGGAAAATATCTGGGCTGTCAAGGGTGGCGCAAGAACAATAGATTTGAATATCTTCTATCTGAAACGCCTTTCGGAAGACTCAAAACACCCAGGTTTGAAAATAGAATTGGAGAATCTGGGCTGTCAAGGGTGGGCATGAATAATATATCTGAATATCGTCCATTTGAATGCCTTTGGGGAAGCCTCAAAACAGCCGCTTTTGTACGTAAAATTTTGAGAATTTGAGCTGTTAAGGGTGGGCGGGAATAATATACGTGAACATTTTCTATTTGAAATGCTTGTTGGGAAAGCCTCACAAAACCTCTGAAATTCTGTTGGGAAAGCTTCACAAAACGTATTTTGTATATAAAATTGGAGAATGTCAGGGGCCAGGGGTGGGCAGGAATAATAGATTTGATTTGAGTATTTTCTATTTTGAATGCCTTTGGGAAAGCTTCAAAACACTCAGTTTTGAAAATAAAATTGGAGAATCTGGACTGTCAGGGGTGGTGCAAGAATAATATATTTGAATGTCTTCTATCTGAAATGCCTTTTGGAAGCCTCAAAGCAGCCGGTTTTGCAAGTAAAATTGGAGAATCTAGGCTGTATGCTGTCAGGCGTGGTGCAAAAATAATATATGTGAATATCTTCTATTCGAAATGCCTTTCGTAAAACCTGAAACCACCCGGTTGTGCACATAAAGTTGAGAGAATCTGGGCTGTCATGGGTGGAACGGATTTAGCACATAAAATATCATAAAATTGGAGAATCTGGGCCGTCAAAATATATAATATATTTGACATATATATTTGAATTTCTATTTGAAATGCCTTTGGGAAAGCCTCAAAACACCCAGTTTTGCACATAAAATTGGATAATCTGGGCTTTCAGGGGTGGGCCTCAAACACAAGTTTTAAAAGTAGAATTGGAGTCTGGCTGGTAATGTCCTGCTCTTTGGATGTCTGTCTTCACTTGCCTCCCTTCATCTGTTTCCACTCCGGATGTCTGCCTTCACTTGTCTCCCAACCCATGTGTCTCCCAATCTGGCTGCTGGTGTCCAGCTCTCTGGATTTCTGTCTTCACTTGTCTTCCTGTGTCCGGCTCTTTGGATGGCTGGCTTCACTTGCCTCCGGACGCAAGCATTCAGACTGGGAGCCAAATCAAGGGGGACCTGCCTCATTGGAGGACAAATGAATTGAGCTCTCCGGCCATTTGTATCCTCGTTTCATTTGTCTCCCGGCCTGGCGGGTGGCTGTCTAGTTATAGTTGTCTCCCTTCATTTGTCTGGCTGGTGGTGTCCCGCTCATTGGATGTCTGTCTTCACTTGTCTCCCAATTCATCTGTCTCCCAATCTGGCGGGCGGGTTTCCCTTGATTTGTCTCCCAGTCTGGCTGGTTGTGTCCGACTCCACGAAATTTGTCTGCACTTGTCCCCTTATTTGTCTCACAGTGTGGGTAGTAGCGCCCGTCCGCCTCTTTGGATCGCTTGTCTCCCTTCATTTGTCTCCCGTCTGGCCGGCTAAGCCTGGCTATGTAGTGGTGTTCAGCTCTTTTGATCTCCGGATGTCTCCCAACTCTATGTCTCCCAATCGATGGTATCCGGCTCTCCGGATGTCTATCTTCACTTGTCTCCCTTCGTTTGTCTCTTGGTTTTGCTCCTGGTGTCCGGCTCTTTGGATGTCTGTCTTCACTTGCTTCCCTTTATGTGCCTCCCAGGCTGGCTGGTGGTGTCCGGCTCTCCGGATGTCTCTCCTAACTTTGTCTCCTCCTCTCCGTTCATGTGCCGCCTGCTTTCCGGATGTCTCTCTTTACTTGTCTCCGTTCATTTGTCTCCCAGTGTGGCCACTGGTATCCGGCTCTCTGCGGATGTCTCTCTTTACTTGTTTTGCTTCATTCCCAAAGAAATGTATTGTTGGAAGTGGGGGTCCTCAATTCTTTCTTGAGAGGCGTCCTCCTGTTTACTGGTGTTGGTGCCCGGCTCTCTTGGTGACTCTCTTTACTTGTCTCCCTTCATTTGTCTCCCAGTGTGCCTGGTGGTGTCCGGTCGTATGTCTCTCTGTACTTGTTTCCCTTTACTTCTCCCGGTATGCCTAGTGCTGCCAGGCTCTCCGGATGTCTCTCTTCTGTCTCTTAGTCTGCCTTCTATTTTTCTCCCAGTGTGCCTGGTGGTGTCCGGCTCTCCAGGTGTCTCTCTTTACTTGTTTTATCTTGTTTCCCGTCATTTGGCTCCGTCTCTGGCTGGTGGTGCTCGGCAATTTGGATGTGTCTCTTCACATGTCTCCCTTCATTTGTCTCCCGCGCTGTCTGTAGTGGTGTCCGGCTCTCCGGATGTCTTTTCTGTGCTTTCACTTGTCTCTCATCATATGTCCCTCCCCATGTGTCTCCCATCTTGTCCCTCTCCCAATTAATTTGTCTCCAATTATCGGTTTGCCTTCCGGCTCTTTCGCCTGTTCGCCTTTGTGTATCATCCACGATTTGTCTCTCACCATCTGTCTCGTATTTCATCGTCTCCGAAGTCTCCATCATATGTTTGCCTTAGTGGCAGTGTCCTGTTCTAGTTTCATCTTGATTGTGCTCTCTGTTCTTATATTTTTGTTTGTCTCTTTGTTGTCTCCAGATAAAATCATGTTCCACCATGGTTTTATGCGTTTTACTACCCCTTGTGTCCCACTTGTCTCCTACCTTGTCCTCCTATTGTCTCCGATACAAATGCTGTCTGTGGCAACTAAAGCGAAACCGTGTGCCCTGACTTCTGATTCATGGTGTTTTCCAATCAACATGGATCAACAACTGCCAGCATCAGGAGCTAGTAACGTATAACCGCCAACAAGCACACAGACGCTGCAACGGATATGAATGTAACTGTTTGGGGTCTACGGGGTGTGTAATTTTCTCTCAGCCAAGCTACAATCTTGCTCCGCGTTGCATGTTTCCATCATATCCACGGTCTTGTCTTCAAGGTGCCAATGCTCCTTGAACCAATGGTCCAATTTTCCATAGACTCCTCCAGTGTCTTTCCCTTGAATTTCCACAAAGCCCAAGGACCGGATCTCAATGAGCAAATGGGGCACTCGCGTGATCTGATCCAAATCCTGCACAGCGACGCCGCATGCTACACATGACAAATAAACTAAGCCTAGGCACATCAGGGGGCGAGGACTACACAGCTACAAATGGCGACGGCCTCACCATCATGACCTGCGATAATGTCAGAACTAATTAGTCGCAGACGCGACTTCCACCCAATACCTGGTACATCTGGGTGTTTGAAGAACCGCGCGTGCAAACAGCATCACTCCACGCAGTAGTTCAAACAGCGGCGATTTGGAAAGATGAAAAAACAGCTTCAGAACTCATTTATTAGCTTTGCAATGTCACTGCCGGCCACTTCAGTGAATCCAGTTCACCACCGTGATACCCCGACAGGCACGCCTCACAGAAGCCATTCTTTTAAGGCTCAACCTACTCAAATCATTGTCTTTCTTTTCAGAGTCCGAGACACCGATGGGTTTACCATGCTGGGCTACTGGCAAAGGGACAAACGATCACCGCGCTCGCTGGATGCAGACCTCTAAAGGGGCTACAAACGACAAAGGCAGCCTGCCTGAGGGGGGGGTATAGTCCTGTCGGGGACACCGATGGCTTTGCTGCATCCAAGGTACCAGCGTCATGGTCTTTGGGAGTTAGGTTGGGGAAGAACAACTTCAAGGTTGGGTCACAACCCAAGGTTGACCACAACCAAGCCAGTCAGACAATTTTGGCTTGAGTACCAAAGTGTATCAAATTGCCACAAACGTATATAGGCTTAAGAATCAGACATGTCTGTTTCACAAACAAAGTTTCATCATCGAACCTGCCTACCTTAGATGAAATCAATATACCTGGACTTGGATATATACCGCGATATACCGGGATCACCTGTTGATCACCGCTTGATCAACCCAGTCCTTCAAGGCCTGTTTGGACAACTCAAACTCCTGCTTGATGTCCTCCTCTGCGGCAGTCAGTCGACCTTCCACCTCTTCTTTGCTCTGACAGGAGCCCATGAGCGATGACGGGTGGAAATGACCGCCGCCACACTGGAATCCTAAGCTACCTAGCCGGGTCCAACAACAGCCTTGTACTATCTGGCACTGCGACACATCTGCGCGGAGTGCTGTGTGTTTCTTGTGCTGTTGGAGCCATGACGCAGCACAGAATCTACAACACGCAAGACAACGCGTGGAGGCTAAAACAAGTTGCCAAAACAAGTTCACCATATTCACCCGAGACTTGGCTCCTTGATTTTTTCAGTGAAAGTTCACATGTTCCAAACTATGGTGCTTAGATATGCCTGCAACCCCAGCTACTTCCTCAGGCCTTCAGTGGTGGCACCTTCTCACCCCAGTTTCTGCGTGGGATCCGACTTGAAAGCCAACGACGGGTGGCTTTGAATCCTGGAGTGGTTGCATAGAAATCTATCAGAGGAAGGGTGGATTCCTTGCTTCATTCTCCAATGATTCCGGTTGATCAGAGTTGCCCAAGGTTCCAAAGCGCTTATCTGGTGGTAATTTCCCACCAATTAAGCAAAAACTTGCATAAGTGAATCACCAAGATGTTTGGCAATTGCTCTGATACTCTTGATGCGCTATCCTTCTGCTGGGTCATCTCTCCCTAGATCAGCTTCCAATTTATTTACAGCTTACTGTAGAAAGTGGGTTCTATAGCTATCAACTTGATTGACGGACCATACTCGGTACATGTCTTGCAGTAACTGCAGTTGTCCAAATTCACTCGTCACTCGTCTGAGTGACATGGTTACTGGCACTATGATGGCCCGCGTGCTTTCAGCAATGTTTATTTACTAATTGCATCAAACCACGTGGTCATTAGCTCAGTAAAAATTCAATACGACTTATTTCCGGGCAACCACAAACAGGCAATAAGTGGCAGTAGTAGGCAGTAGATCAATAGCACAGGCCAGTCAGGAACAAATAACACAGGTGTGCGCAGTGAAAGTCAAAAAAAAAACTGGTGTCTTTTCAAGGGTGTGTGCTGTACTGGGTGTGACCTGGTGAGCTCACGAAAACAATCACTAAAACGATTCCAGTTCGATCTCTGTTAAAGTTAAAAAGGGGTTTACGATCCGTTCACGCCGCTTTTGTCGCAAAGTGGCAGGCTGTTGCGGTGCCAGCTTGATTTCCGTACAAAAAAATATCCTTTTCCTATGCTGGGGCGGGCCACTTTTGCACAGGAATATGGTCCAACTGTTGTGGTGCGCTTCATTTCTGTTAAAATCATTGCTTTACGCCCGTTTGAGGCCATTCCGCCCAGCGACCCCAACGCCAAATGCCGCAACTTTCGGTTGCGGTTCTGTCGCAAGAGCTCTGCCAGGGGAATGAACCCTTTGAGCCCTATCTTGGAGGGCTGGTTGCTATCCATGGCCCAAATGCTGAAGTGCTGGCTATTTGGGGGGAATCTAAGTGATTTAAGCCGGGAATATATAAGTGACTCATGACTTTGAACCCCGCTTTAGTGTTTCCATGTGTGATTGGTTTGATCCAAGCTGGCTACCTGGAAAACACTCAAAGGTTGTATCTATATTTGAATGAATGAGTTTTTTCCTTCAACGATTGACGTTTTTCCATTCATGTTTGGTTAGAAAAATCTGGAACTGACAGATGTGCCAACCACAAGAACAACAAGAACAAGGACACCAAGAACAAGGACAACAAGAACAACAAGAACAAGGAAAACAAGGAAAAAAGGACAACAAGAATACAACAAGAACAGCAAGAACAAGCACAAAAAACACAACAAACACAACAAGCACAACAAGCACAAAAACGACAACTAGAACAAGAACGACGACAACAACAGCAGCAGCAACAGCAACAGCAGCAACAACAACAATAACAACAGCAGCAGCAGCAGCAACGCAATTGTGGAACAGTAAACAAGTGGAACGGTACAACAATAGAACAGTACTGCAATGCAACAGTACAACCGTACAGCGGCACAACCGTACAGCAGTAGAACAGTAGAACAATACAACACTACAACAGCACCACGGTACACCAACAGTACAACAACCGTACAGCACCACAACAACAGCAGCACAACAACAGTTCAACACCAGTACGACAACGGTAGAGCAAGAATACAACAAAAGTACAACAGTACAACAAAAAACAACAAAAAACAACAACAGCACAGCAACAGTGCAACAGTGGTACAACAGCCCAACAGCAGTACAAGAGCAATAAAACAACAGTGCAAGGGCACCACAACAACACTGCAAGGGCACCACAACAACACTGCAAATGTAAGACTAAACTAAAACTGTAGAACGGCAACATCACAACAAGAGCACAACACGAGCACCACAACAGCTCAACAACAGTACAATTGTACAATGAACCACAACATCACCAGCAACAACAATCACAACAACAAGAACAACATGGTTGGCAACCAGAAAGAAAGACGGCATTCCTATAAGCAAGTTGTCTCTTTCTCAATTTCACACACCCACATATATATATATACAATTATATACATACACACATATGTATGTATAAAGACACACACACATATATATATATATACACATCTCAAAGTGACAACATGATTCTTCGTACTGCTCTCGCCATCTTTTTACCACCTCCTGCCTTCAGTCTGTCTGGTTCACCTGCTATCCTCAGGTTTGCTTTGGATCGGTCACTGCGTGACATGCGCATAGCCCCAGACCAGTGTCAACGCCTGGTCAGACCTGCCTGGTCACCCCAGGATGGAACCTGCTTTTGCAGGTATCACCCATCACCGAATAAAATGAAAGGTGAGTAATGAAAGGATCCCCTGAAAGAGGCTATGTGCTCGCCTGCCCAGCAGGCACCCTCTCCCAGGCGGGCTTCTCCACTGGAGGCCGGCTCTTGGGGTTGGGTGGGTGGGGAAAGAAAAGCAATGAATGCTATTTTGGTTCAACTCCAGCTTGAACCAAAATGATAGCATTCATTGGCTCACTTAAAAGACACATGCGCACCCAAAGCCTGCCAAGCTCGATGCATGAATACATCTCAAAATGACAACATGATTCTTCGTACTACTCTCGCCGCACTCTCATCTTTTTTACCACCTTCTTTCTGCCTTCAGTCTGTCTGGTACACCTGCTATCCTCAGGTTTGCTTTGGATCGGTCAGTGTGTGACATGCGCATAGCCCCAGGCCAGTTTCAACGCCTGGTCAGGGCTGCCTGGTCACCTCAGGCTGGAATCTGCTTTTGCAGGTATCACCCAACGCACTACTACACCCAAAGCACTAGGGGAATTCAAAGGAGGATGACTGCAATGCAGCTATAGCCAAAAGTTCGGCAGGATCAGGTCTCTGTCAGTGGCCACGACGAGGCAGGTGCTCGGAGGAGGCATTGGTCACACGAAGGACGCTCCCATGCCAAGGCCTCGACATCTGTTGTGGCGTACGGGTTGACAAGGCGTTGTGGCAAGAGGGGCCCAGACTTCGCTCTACAAAGCTCTGTCACAGAAATCACTTCCCATCGTACTTGCAGAAAATATACTTTCCAGTCTTACGTCGTACTACTAAGCTTGCAGAAAGCATTCCCAATAATACGTCGCACTGCAAAAAGTTTGCAGAAAATATGTCACACTACTGATTTGCACTACAAAGCTTGCAGAAAGTACCTCGATGTACTTGTTCGCCATGTCGATGGACTCGTCAGCCAGCAGTGAGCAGCAGAGGACTGCCAGGAAGGCACCACGGTGACGTCCTTTGATGCAGTGAATGAGGGCGTTGTCACCATTCCACACCGTGTTCTTGACTGCCGGCCACACATCAGTCCACTGCTCTGAGCGCTCGAAGCTCTAGGCTGCTGCAAAGGTCATCCCCCCCCCCGAGTGCGTGGGAGGGTCTCACCCCCTCTCGGCTTTCAGGCCCATGTGGATGTGGGTGTAAGGAAGGAACCCGCAGGCTATCATCCACGATGCTAAGAGGACCGTCCATGCACGGAGTGAAGCTCCACAATATCCTATCTTCGAGGGCTTTGATGGGCGGGGCGTGTTCAACGACAGGAGCCTGACCACGAGACCCCAGTCGCCCTGGGTGTAACAGGCACCTGCAGATTGCTCAGATCCATCTCCTGGCTTGCGTTCTGGTCCGTCCATTTCAAGGCTTGAAGAGCGCGAGTTGGAGCGTTGGTGTGGTTGAGGAACTGGTCCAGGTCCACCACTTCCGGAGGTGCGGGTCGCCCCCGACTCTCCAGGAAGGATCGCAGTTCCAACCAAGTGTTCACCACTCGGTCAATTGTGGCCTTCTCTGCATCCTGTCCTGAACCTTCTTCTCAGCGATCCGACGGCAGGTCTGCTAGCCCATTGATGCGCTTCTGGATGGCCTCGCATAGTTCTTCTCTTGTAGATCGTCTTCTTCACAGGGCGCAGCAGGCCTTAGGGTTGCCTTCAACTGCTTGTGCCCCTGCGGCCAACATGCCCTCCTCGACTCTCGCCCTGGTTTGCAGCCAGTCATTGGCCACATGATGGCCAGCGATCCCAACCAGCTGATCGTAGTCAATGTATAGGCGTAGGCGAAGTCGTTGTCATTCAGCAAGCCCTCCGCTTCACGCCGCTGCGATCTGCCGGAGAAGTCCGCTGCATTCCAACCTTGAGCAGAGGCAGAAGCTGCCTGTGTGGCGTAGTAGCCTTTGCCACCTGATGCCATGGCAGGGGAAATCTAAGGTACGGAGAGCAAAAAGATGCTGCGGTACTTGTGAGGATACTCCTGCCTCATACATTCGTGGATCCACCAGCATCTTCTTACGCCCCCCACACTGGCTGCAATTCTGCCTCCATGTGGAGCAGGAGCTGCAAAGCCCAACACAACAGACCCAACAGACTCGCCTTGTTGGGTCGCCGCAATCGCTGCATCCTGTACCCAGCTGCAAGGTGCCGTTGCTTTGGCTGTCAAGCCAGCCGCTGAGTGCTCGATGGGGCCTGGCCTGGCCCCTGCAGGTCCCCAAGCTGGCCAGGGTCGCCCCCCGACTGCTCGAGGGAAGAGGATCCACAAAGCGGGCTGGAAAGCCTCTCGCAGGGAAGCACTGTTCCCAGGTGCACTTCTCGAACAGCTCGCCCAAGCCCAACTGTCCAGCGTCACCCGCTACACGGCGGAGCTGTAGGCCGCACATCTCTTGAGGCACGAGGCCAGGTGCAGTGGTCTGGCTGGTGTAAGCCGCAAGAAGGAGAAGGTCCAGCTTCTCTTAATGCTTGTAATATTTGTAATAGTCCCAAGCGTCCCGCGGCTGCACGTCAGGTGGGATGACGACACCGCGGCTGCTCCACAGCCGCAACCAGGGAAACTTGAACCTTCCAAGGTGTGCCGCACAACGCTGAGAGTCTCCCGTACAGCAAGGCATCTTGACCAAAGGAGGGAACCATTCCGACTCACTGGTTCTGAGAAAAACGAAAGGGGAGTGCCTAATCTCAACTGCATGCATCCAGCAAGTGTATGCCGCCAAGTCAAGGCCCTCCCGTGCCAGCCTCTCCAAATGCTGCTTGAACTCCAGGAAAGCCGCTGCATGGAGGATGTTGGCCTCGGTCGCAGCAGGGGTATCAATCCCCGGTAGCTCACGTAGCATGCGAGGCCACCCCTCGCTACACACCAGGTCAACCCTGGAACGATCAAGGTCTAGAAAGGTCACCCCTTACCAGACCTAGAAAAAAAAGCAATGAATGCTATTTTGGTTCAGCTCCAACTTGAGCCAGAATGATAGCATGCATTGGCTGACTTAAAGATGACACATGCACAGCCAAAGCCTGCCAAGCTCGAGGCATGAATACACACACACAATAATTATATATATGGCTGTGAGTCAAAATTGTGTATGGAACGTTCCGCGGTGTTCCAGACGTCGAAGGGGCTTCGTAACTGGTCTTGTTCCGCACCTTTGGGGTGATGAAATCAAGGCTTTCCATATATAAATATATGTAATATACCTATATCAGAAGTTGTCATATATATCTCACGGATATGCATGTTGAAGCTACTCGCGCTAGGTGCCGCTCACTTTCACTTCTCATCTGCACGACATCCTTGCTGTACACCTGTTCTACGCAAGTTTGCCTTGGATGGCTAGTGCTCGTGCACGACTAGCTAGGACTAGGACACACTCGGTAGCCAGCGTCACCCAAAAAATGTATAAAAGGGGGGTTCTGGGGTAATGTGGTTTAATGTTCAGTTGTTCATCTGTGTTGTTTTTGTTCATGTTAGTCATTCAGTTTGTTTGACTGTTTCTTTTTGTTTCTGGGTATAAGTTTGGTTGTAAGTGTTTGGACTATTGTTGTGATTAAGTTATGGCTTAGGTTTATTCAGTTCTTTGTTTCTCATCGTAAATTTCATCCTAATTTTTGTTTAATCTTGTTCATAATTGTATGTCATATCCTGTAAACCGTTGCCCCGTGCTTCCTGTTCTTTGACATCATCTGTTTAAAGTCGGGTCTCCCAGAGTGAAGTTGTCAGAGCAGTTTGCAATGCTTGACATTTGGTCAATGATTTCAATCAAAGCTTGAAACAAGTGTCTATATCAGAGACAAGAAACAAGCCTGTCAGTTGGGGAATGTTCTTGGAAGATTGGCATTTTGCTTGGATTGAGCTCTTCATTCTTATTTTTTTGCTCAAAGGTGTTTGGAAAGTGATTTTTGTCTTCAATTCGTGTGCTACCATCCGTTCAACTCTGCTTCTGATGGCGCCCAAGCAGAGCAAGCACGAGAAGAAGGGTGATGGCTATGGTGCTTCATCTTCAATACTATTTGTGTGAATGTTGAGACGCTTTCAGATGAGAAGATTGCAGAGCTACTCCAACAGATGGAGTTGCTGTCCTTGGAAGAGCTGACGGTGATTGAGGAGAAGGTTGGCACTGACAAGGCGTCGCTGGAGGAGCAGGTCAAAGTGAAGAATGAATGGGCAAAGCTCATCAAAGCCAAAATCACAAAGTTGCAAAAGCCAATGAAAGATGCGCTCAATGCAGAGAAGACCAAGATACGCAATGAGGACAACAAGGCTAAGACCCACGGTGAGCGTGAGGCTGTGTTGAACCTTGTTGTTGTCACCTACCGTGGAAACCGCTACAACATCACTCTTCGTGCCAAGAATGGCATTGGTCGCATTCGTCAAGCCCTTGTGGAAGCCTTGGGTGTCAAGAAAGACACCAAATACAATTTGTCCTGCCGTGGTATCAACCTGTCTGCCTTTGACCCGACCAAGACCCTCCGCAAGGTCGGCATCCGTGATGGTGATGAGATTACTGCAACTGACATCAACACTCCGAGCGTTGCTGCAGATGCTCCTACCATTGCCCTTACCCCTCCTTCTACCGAAGCCGCTGTGGATATTGATGACGTCATTGAAGACAGCGACTCCGACGATGAAGATGCTATGGAAGATGACTACTGGGTGGACGTTGTTTCTTACCCCAGGCACCCAGAAGTTATCCCAGTATGATGAGAATGACTTAGTGCCGACGGGAGAGTATGCATTTGGTGAGCCAGTGATGCGTCGTCGCACCAAAGACGATGATGAGCCAGAGAATGCTTGAGGTGGCATAGTCAAACCATTCCGACACCAATCCCCTATCCAGACATCAAGATTAAAAAAGTTGTCCTTCTAACATGTGTTCATTTAACTCACCCTACAGTGTTTCTGAATGAAGGTTCTTGAGACTGGACAAAGTGGACGGCATTCTACCCACTAGACTCTTTGGAAATGGTGGGAGTGGCTTTTGCAATTTCCGTCCGTCAACCGAGGATGAAAATAGTGCAGCCGCTCAACTCCTGTTTGTGTTTATTGAAGTTTCTCAGAAACACCTGCACACAATTTTGTTCAACGCTTCATCCATTGAACGTGAGTTTCTTTAATGTGTCAGCTGGTCAGTGATTTCAGATGTCATCATCCGTCGTTTTTTCGCTTTTTCGGACTTTGGCATATTTCAGAAAATGCATTGAAGCTGTGAAGCATTGTTTCTATCTATAGGCATTTGTGCTCAATTCGTTTTTTGCTTCTCATCGCATTCGCTGTGTCAATGGCAAACCGTCGTGTCATCAAGACGCATTTGAAGCACGATGATGGAGTGAAGCAGTTGATGAAGAGAAGTGTCATCAACATCAAAGCCCGTATGGACTACAAGAAGGTGGATACTTCTGAACCTTCAGAACTTACACCAATCATTGCCCCCATCAATGAGAAGATGCTATCCCTCAAACATCAAACTCATGGAGGTGATGAGTCAATCAAAAAAGTTCTGGAGACAATGGACAAGGACAAGCTCTTAGCGTTGAAGCGTGTGTTTGACAAGGGCATCTCTTCTGGTAAAGTTCCAACTGAAGAAAAGCTCATTCAGACCTGTCCTATTGTGATGGATGAGATGAACAAAATTCAGGACTACATTGACCACTTGAACTTGTTGAAAGACCATGTCATCACCACCTACGCTGAGTGCTACGCCGTGTCCTACAACCAGTGTCGTGGCTCTTCCGTGAATTTCAACAATGAGAAGTTCATCAATGATGTTGATAATGCCTTAGCGTTTAGGGAGGCAACGCGTCGTTTCACTGAAAACCAAAATTCGGAAGTCAATGAAAACTCAGAAGCATCTAATAGCAGATGCGTCATTTGCTGAGGGATTTCAAAAACCAGTTGAAGACACCCAGTATTCCAGTTTTGAAACCCATATACTACCAGTATTCCAGTTTTGAAACCCATATACTACCAGCATTCCAGTTTTGAAACCCATCTACTACCAGTATTCCAGTTTTGAAACCCATATACTACCAACATTCCAGTTTTGAAACCCATATACTACCAGTATTCCAGTTTTGAAACCCATATACTACCAGTATTCCAGTTTTGA
>Ga0126342_10012419_pt1 | contig 15192 bp, 13 predicted proteins | sample Cyp1metagenome_FD_92528 | JGI IMG/M metagenome (GOLD analysis project Ga0126342, IMG submission 92528) | Coral microbial communities from Lord Howe Island, Old Settlement Bay, Australia - Cyphastrea 1 metagenome | ecosystem: Host-associated > Invertebrates > Cnidaria > Coral ...
AGAAAATTTTTCCGTATATTCGATGGTATAATTACAATATTTAATAAAATTACAAAAATTAAACCTCAATCTAAGATAACATAAAAGCAATATTATATATTCGAATTATAAAATAAATTTAAATAATTATATAATTAATAAATTTATTTTAAATTTAATAATAAATTAAAAATAATAAATAATATTATAATAATATTAAAAATAAAAATATTAATATTATAAAAATTATTTTTATAATTATTTATAAAAAATATAATATTTATTTTTTAAATATTTTAAAAAAACATAATTTAATTTAATTAAAATTATTCCTTATAATATCTTTTATATAATTCCCACAAATATTCCAATATTTTGTTTTTCTCAAAATATTATTTATAAATAAAATCCTAAAAATTATTAAATATTTCTCAACATTATTTAATTATTATCCCTGTCCCCGAAAATTTTTCCCCAAAATTAATGGGTTTCAAATTAAATATTTTTCAAAATTCAAAATTAGTCCAAATTGTTACCCAAAATGCCTCTGTAAAATGGCTACCCGAAAGCGGCTATATTTCAAACCCGTTTTCCAAGGCTATTCTGGAAATCGATTCCCGAAAGCTGCTCCCCAAAGTTGCTGCCGAAAGCTGCTCCCAAAGTTGTGTTCTAAAGTTGTTCCACAAAGGTGCTCCCCATTCAAACCGTTCAAAGCTGCCGTGCGAAGCTGCTCCTCAAAGCTGCTCCGGCCCAAAGCTGCTCCGAACAGCTGCTAAGCCTGCCCCCGAAAGTTGTTCAAAGCAATTGTTCGTCAATGTTGCTGCAAAGCTGCAAAGTTACTCCCCACAGTTGCTCTTCAAAGTTGCTACCGAAAGCCACGTCCCAAAGAAGGTCCCCAAAACTCCAAAGCTGCGATTCTGCAAACCTGTTCACCAAAACGGCTCCCCAAAGCCATTCTCCCGAAGCTGCTTCCCAAAGCTGTTTCCCAAAGCTGTTTCCCAAAGTACCTCTGCAAAGCGGTTGCCCCTATACTTCAAACCCGTTCCCCAAAGCTATTCTGCCAAGCGGCTCCCGAAAGCTGCTCCCCAAAGTTGCTGCCGAAAGCTGCTCCCCAAAGTTGCGTTTTAAAGCTACTCCCCGGTGTTCCCGAAAGCTGCGGTTCTTCAAAGCTGCTCCCTAAAGCTGCGCCCCAAAGTTGCTACCAAAAGCTGCTCCCCAAAGCTGCTGTCCAAAGCTATTGCCCCAAAGCTGCGACTCTTCAAACCTATAGCCTATACCCCAAAACGGTTCCCCAAAGCTATTCTGCAAAGCGGCTCCCGAAAGCTGCTCCCGAAAGTTGCTACTGAAAGCTGCTCCCCGAAGTGGTTTGTGTCGAGCTAGATCGTAATATTAGTAGTAATAAATTGAGGACATGCCGTTTTACATTGCGGCTTGCACTTCTTGGGGCGCAACAGTGAACAGCCATGCGGTCTACACCAAGGGCGCCGCCACAGGATTAACATGACTAAATGTGTAGTGTAGCCATATGAAAATATGCGACTGGTTTGGTTGTGCAACTTTATTCCGCTAGCTTGGGGAGCCTTTATCAGCAGCCTTTCCAATCCATAGTCGGCGGCACCAAAAAGACACTCGTACCCACGACCAGCAGGCTTGAAATATCTGTGGGCATGACGTTTTGGTGCTTGCTGCGCCAAGCAATGTTGGGTTACACTCGCCAAAATCTGATATGCATTTTTCAAATTCTATAGTGAATTCAAAAGAGCGATAGATGCATACGGTAAATTCAAAATAACGGAAACGCAAAACGAAAGTTCCCAAAAAAGTAGTAAATTTTCGACCTCCGCGCAGGAGGAAGTGCTGACTGAGTTTGTAATGTTCGTGAAAGTCCCAAAATTGAGGCAGAATTTTGAGAAAATTGGGTTCGGGAAACTCCTCGCGCGCGCCAAATTCAGAAGACGCGGTGTCAAACGCAACTGAAAGGCCTACCGAGCGACAGTGGACCCTATAGTGAGTTCAAAAGAGCGACAGACGCATGCGGTAAATTCAAAAAAACGGAAATGGAAAACGAAAGTTCCCAAAGTTTGTATTTGTGAAAGTTCCAAAATTGTGGCAGATTTTTGGGAAAATTGGGCTCGGGGTGAAAAGCCCCAAAATTGTGGCAGATTTTTGGGAAAATTTGGGTTCGGGGTGAAAAGCCCAAAATTGTGGCAGATTTTTGGGAAAATTGGCCTCGGGAAACTCCGCGCGCGCGCCAAATTCAGAAGACACTTTTCTAAACTCAACTGAGAGACTTACAAGGCAACAGCGGGCCAGGTGGGAATCGAACCCCCGACCGACCCTGACCGACCGTACTGCATTTGCTTAGTGGTACACTGACTGGGGAGAAGAGAAATTTTCCCAAAAAACATTACTTTTTTGGGAAATTCCCAAAAAAGTAGTAAATTTTCCACCTCCGAGCAGGGGGCTCAGGAAGTACAGACTGAGTTTGTATTCGCACAGACTGAGTTTGTATTCGTGAAAAGTCCCAAAATTGTGGCAGATTTTTAAGAAATTTGCCTCGGGAAACTGCGCGCGTGCGCGCTCTGTGTACAGCCAGATCGTAATATTAGTAATATTAGTAATATAAATTTATATACTTATTGTATATTAATATTTTTTCAAAATTCCAAAAAGCATCGGTTAAATTGCCCGAAATATCGATATAATTCGCCGAAATTTCGGTGGAATTACTGCGATTCAATGGTAGGTATATATAAAGCCAACCCATGATATTTCTTTTCTGTTAGCCAATTTTTCCAACGTCAGTAAAATGTTTAAATTTCCGCGAATCTTGAAAATTCATGAGAATTCGGAAAAAGTTCCCGAAGCGGATTCCCCAGGTACATAGCATATTTCTGATGTAATGAGATGATATATTCATGCTATTTTCACGTTCATGATGTTCATGTATATTTATGTTTTGAAACAAGTCAATCTTCTTGGAGGCTAACTGCCAATTTCTCTCCAACTGCAGAAGCCCACGCTTGATCAACCTCAAAGGCTTGATCTGGAAGCAAGGAACACTCTTCAATTAGAGTGTAGTTTGATGTAGTTTGTATGATGGTTGCGTTGTCCAAAGAAAAAGAGACTTGTCAATCAACCCGTCTTTTTGATAAATAAACAAACATTACAACGAGAAGAGCAAAAAAAAACAGAGCTGCAACGGTTCAATCAACACAGCATCTGCAAATCTGCAACGAAGCCGATGGCCTTGCCAAAGCCACGCATCGCATCAAGACCCAAAACCATGAGGCCAGCCTGAATCCGCATCTGTGACCGAATCCACTTGAAGCCTGCAGGTGTGTACTCAGTTTCAGCCAATCTACATTTCGGATTTGTCGCAAACAGTTTGGATCAGCTGCTGTGAGGTTTTCCAGGGGGTCCATGTAAACCCCAGGTAAGCAACCACATTTCGCTGTATCTTCACAGGTGGCAAGGAGCTGGGCACTAAGTTGAGCACGGCTGGCGCATTTCTGGCAGGCCGCAACGGGGTCAGCAGCAATCCCTGCAGTTCTCAGGGAATCTGTCCGACCACTGGACTTCGGATACACTCTGATTGTTAGGGTCCCAGCAAAACTTACACGGAAGGACCAGTAATTCCTGATATAGGCGCAGCCACACCTGCGTTTTTACGGGCAGAAAGTCCAGAAACTCTTCCTGGCGTGCCAAGACCCAGACCGGCATGTCAGAACTCCGATGCAAATGTTCATCAACAACTCTGCTGGCTATACAAGCGACCAGAAATTATACAAGCCACCAGAAAACTTGATGGAAAAATTGGTTATGGTTCAAAATCTGGGCGCCTACTGAACGCCAAAATTTGGCTGGCAAGTGGATGTTCATTCCTATTCCAAAGGTCACTTCGAATTAGACGCATCCCCATAGGTCTCTCAGGTTTCAGTTGGTCCTTTGCTGGATAGTTGTTGAGCTGCGCCAGGTAGCGTCCTTTTCCCATGGTGATGACCTGAGGAATGCATCAAAGTGATGGTGATACTTCTTTTCCGAAGAACATCTTCATCCTTTTTTGGAAGGATAAAAATAGAAAGACTATGTACACGTATAATATATAGTTCCTTATAGTTCCATCCATGACATTACTATCCCTGCCTCCTGGCAAAAGTCCCTCTGCACTGGTCGCATGCCGGGCTGGAATAGTCCTCCCTGGCCACAACGGCGGAACAATGCTGCGACCCAAGTGAGATTGTCTATGGCATAACAACTTTGAGGTCTAGGTCAAATGGAGGCGTTCACCCTGGTGCTTTTGGCAATCTTGTATGTGACTTAGTAAGTTTGTCATCAACTAATAATGGTTCAAAGGAGAAGGAATGTGGAAACCAGCCCTTCGAATACTATATAATTCAACAACGAGGATGCATGACAGGTATCCAAGGTTCAAGTGCTGCAAAAATGTTGAACATCAAGACCACCTGGAGATCTGTTAGGGGACGCAGCAGGTATTTTGCTTGCTGATTGATGTTGGTTTGTTAGTTCCTTCCTTTTCCAGTACAAGTATTTTGCACGCGCAACCTGGACTCATGCCTGTTTTATTAGCTAGTGATCGCTGGTTCAAAACATTACTCGTGAAGTGCCATACAAAGGAACGACGTGAAATCAGCACAAAAGACGTCATCTCCAAGGAAATGGGTTTTACATGAGGTACCCCTAAATCTGCTGATATATATATATAGTGGTTAATCATCATTTTCCGTATGAAATTTGCCATTGAACATGGGTCACCTGCGGATCTCTCTGGTTTTGCTACCCCGCTTCGGCAGCTGGGCCTGCATCACACACTTCCCTTTCCAAAAGATGGCCATTGAAGATGCCCTTGTCGCTCGACTGAAAGCACCTGGCCCCCATTTTGGCACTTTGAGCCCAGCACAGCACTGTGACTGTGACAAAGTCTGCATCCTGAAAGTGCAAGTATCTGTGCAATTTATCTGGATACATATATATATATATATATATCATCATGGGGAACAAGGCCCATGAGGATCCATCAACATCCATCAACCCTGTTTTCGATGATCTTTCATCAAACACCCATTTTCCCATCGAAGCATGGCAGCTCGACTCCAAGCCCAGAGCAACTCCTCACTGGTGCGCTGTGTGATGCTTTTGTCCACCCACAAGACCTGCTGCTGGAACACTGTCAGGTCTGGATGCAAATATGTACAGCCAAAAACATGTGTACTATACGCGCTGCTTCGTGTACACACACGGGAGCTGGGTCTACATAAACATACGTCACCACTGTCACAAGGCAAACACGGTTCCGAATAAGCTTGCAAAGGACTTTCTGTCCAAGAAAATGGAGACAGGTCTATTACTCTTAAGAAACAAACAAACAATGGCAAACACGTGCATCTTCTGTGCACCGCACGTTCTTGGCGTCCTCCCATTCTGAAGTGTCCTGCGCATGACCCACATGCTGACTTGAGTGTGCAGTGCCAGCTTAGGAAAGGAAGTTCTCCAGGTTACAAAGTCTGAGAATTTGATCAGAAATTGAGCAGAATGAAGATGAAGAGGACGATGACGATAACGGTGAGGATAACGATAACGATGACGGTGGCGACCGCGACGATTACTATTATCATGATTATTGTTGTTAATGTCAATCATGGACAGTCCATGCAGCCGACAAAACACATCAGCCAAGCAAACAGTCAGCGCGGTCAAACACTGTATATACCCTATGGCAATCAAACATGGCTGTAATTGAACATGGCTATGGACAATCACCACGTCCAATAGGTCAACTGTCTACGCATGGGCCATAGCTTCTATAGCAAGCTGTTGAATTTCCAGAGGATTAATATATATATATATAGACTATAGACATCTATAGACTATAGACTATAGATATTGCATCTGCTATTATAGCATATTATAGCCACATGACATCCCCATTAAATCCCCATGAAATCTCTCCTCAATGTCTGGACTCTTGGGCGTTTCACTGATCCACACCAGCCCTTGAAGGAGGAGCGTCACCGAAAGGACTGGCACGTGGACGTCACGGCGAGGGAAATTGACTGGACAAACTAAAGCATCGAAACCACAACTCTAATGGGCAATATTTCAATAGTTCGAAATGTTTCAAAATGAATATTTTGTGCCAGTCTCTATTTGCCACCCCTCATCAGGAATGATATTGATAATATATTAATCTAATGGAATATGCGGTTTTCTTTCAGAGTGTTTAGCGAAAAGAACATTGCATGCCAGGAGGAATCCTATGGTAGTGGATATCTTTTGTTCTGTCCCAGCTGAAAGAGTCGTCTCCTCACTATGCACAGGCCTCCAGCGCAAAGATCAGCTCGGGTCTGCGCTGGATCCTCAAATTCACAGCGCTGGTTCCAAGAAGCGAAGTCGTGTTTGGGTTCGTCTGAAAATACCAGCGGATTATCATAATTGTCCTGATTTAAATCATCATTTTTGGGGTTGCGCTATGTTACGCTCATTTTTGGACAAACCCGTATGTTGATCATACAGAACAGCTCCACCTGCAGGCACTTAAATGTTCTTGATGAACATGGAAAACAAATGACACACTTAGGCGATGGCAACACCATACCTTGACCTTAGTGCACGATCTTCAGAAGATGACCATCGGCGACAGTAAGTCACTTCTGAGGCACTGGCGCTTCTGAGAAGACCAAGGATTGTCGATTCAAGATCAACACTCCCAGGCCAATCATTCCAAAGATCGTCGGAGTGATTCGTATCTGAGTGTCGAATCTCGCAAAGGGGTCTCTAATACTCGAATCTTCATTTTCCTCCAGTGGCACGGGTAAATCATCTTCAAAACACATTTCTTCTGTGGCTTCAAAGGGCTCATCTCCAGCTTCATTCAGCAGCAGCCCCAGCTTGGCGGCTGCATTGGCCACCCATTGACGATCCGCCTCTTTATCGAAGGCCCTTGGTCTTCCGGACCACAGGATGAGGTGCCCACCCCCGGGCAGCGGTTTCACCACTGCCGCCTCAGTGTCTGCTGGAAGCACACGCTCGGGCAGCAGCTGGCTGGGAAAGCTGACGAGGCCGCGTTTGGTGGCACAATAACCATCCACGGCGGCGGTGTCTGGTTGCCAAACCTGGGAAATGTCCCGACAACAAATCATCATCCAAGCACATTCAACAGGTTCAAAGAGAAAACCATTTGACATACCAAATAGATCCAAATCGATCCGATGAGTAATGACTGTTGGTAACGCATCCCAAGTTTTCTTGGTGATCCATTATCTATTGGCGGAGCTGTCCCCAAAATTGGGACATGCTCAATTTTCCTGCAACCGCTGCCTGGTCCAAACCTCTGAGAACAAATTCAGCCCCCGAAGCGAAGCCTTGCAGTCGCTTCAAAATGCCCCGGCTGCAGATGGTTTTGCCATCATGCCAAATCACCAAGCCATCTGCGTTGGTCAATCTCAGTAGAACTGAGCTTATCCAAGAGATATCAACTTGCACATCTGAAGCTAAGTCACTTTTGATGGCCAGAGTTTGTATGGATCCCGGCTGCCGGGTGCTTGGCTTAGCCGAGACCTGCCGACGCGCTGCTTCTTCCAGTCGTCCACCAACCCATGGGATCGACCAAGCAAGGGCAGAAAAGGTGAGGGCTAAGACTTCACTGACCTGGCGAAAATTGTCCACATCACCTGTGGTTGTTGCTCTGTTGTAGATCAACAAGGTCAAACAGACTCCGGTGATCACCCGCGGCAGCATGGTAAGATCATCCAGTCCAGGGATACGGAAGCGAATAATGGCGAAGTCTCCCCCGCGAGCGGATAAGGCCAACCTCTTCCGTTGCAAGGAACGCGTCTGCACTGCAAGGGCGGTCGCCAACACGAATCTTGAGGTCTTGCTGGGCGCCGAAAATCCACTGCCTTCGGCATGCACGGAGCGCACTGCAGGTACGCGTGCAGCGTGCACTTGAGGTGCATGGACGATACATGGCGCTTTCTCCATGGACCGGGAAGGCAGCATTGCAGATACTTCTAGTTGTGGAATACATTTGTGAAGGAAATGATTGAGGCAAATTGCATCTACCCAACTATCAAAAGCGTTTTATTCCCGGACATGCTATGAAGCAACTGTGGAACAACTTCAATTGAACAGATCTATGCAATTGTTTTCGACTGAAACCCGCAGGCCCATTTGTCAAGAAAAACCTTGAGATAACTACGTCATTGATATGTGCGCAAGATTGCGCAAGTGTAGCTAGGCTCTTTCAAACCAATCAAAGGCAGCCGGTTGGACAGTGGATCGCATCGGAATTTGACAGCAGAATCAATCGTTCCAACCGTGATTCCCATTGTTTTTTGCTTCAGTCTACCCATTCTTACTCAGCTCCTTACAAAATCACCAACATATTTCTATGAACCAACCAGCACTGCCTTTCTAGGTCGGTTCTTTTGCAGGCTTACTCTGCTTCAAACGCAGAATCGCTTTGCTCATGTACACAGGTTGACCAACTGGGTCGTTATCACTCTGCAGAGTCAGGTCAAACGCTCCCAGACACAACTTTTTGAGGCAACAAGAATATGGACATGTAGGTTACTAGGTACTGGAAATCATCAAGCACAGTTCGCGCCAATGTCTGACAGAAACCAACTTTGGCACGTCAAATCCAGCAGAGACACGGAATCTCTTGCAGCGTCTGCAGAGCAGCTGATGCTGGTTGCAGGGCTTCAGGCTGGAGCACAACTCTCACCAAACAAGCGACGCTTTTGGCGAGAGGAAGGGTCCCGCAAGACGTTGCTTCATTAGTGACGCGACTCGAGCTTGCATCATCTGCTCAAACTCACAATCGCCCCAGTTCATCTTTGTCTCCAAATGCTGGACATTCTCTGGCAGCTCAAAGCGACTTGCTTGCACCGCAGAGGCCGGCACTGGTAGCATCTCTGGCTGGCAACCCCTTGAGATCAAGCTCTATCTGCCAGCAAACCACCAGCAAAACGGCTCCCTAATAAATCTAATAACTAGTCTCCATCTCCCGCAACCCAGCCTGAGCAGCTGATGGTTCCTCGCATTGTTTGACCATGTTTGACCTGTGAGTTGCTGTACCTCTGATGTCGAGGGTGCTGCAACTCGCTTTCCAGGTCAAGTTGCGTTTAAGATCTTGCTGAAGTACTTGATCCAACGGGTTCCCGAACAGAAATCATCTCATGATGCTTGCTTTTTGTGCTGCCCAGCAGTTCAAACACAACCAGGGTCCCCCTGGGGCACCGATGCTTCGCAAGGCACTTCTTCCGGGGCGCAAGTTTGGTGTGTTGCAGTTCACGCAGGTCACAGTCTCGTCAGCCACCAAGTGTTTGCACAATTCTCGGCCAGTGGCTGGAAGACTTTCCAGACCTCTCTGGTCCAAAGATCCACGATGGTAGGACCAATAGCATGTCCCAAAAAAGGGAATGCTGCCGCCATCTTTGAGAACATCTTCAGAGTAATCTGGTCCGGCATAATGGACTGAAAGCATGGGACGGGCAGCACTGGACTTGTTCGCTGTGCCACCGTGCCAAACCCGCATGTCCATGATGATCGCAGTACCAGCAGGACAAATCAAAGGAACGCAGCCTGGAGGGTCAAATGGAGGCACGTCCTTCCAGGGAAGAACAGGTGAAGTCGCCCTCTTCCTCCCTTCCAATTTGTTGAATCAATTTAGAGGACTGCAAACCTTCACAGGTTACTATGCGACCCTGAACTACCTCTGAACTTGTGGCCTTTCCCAAAAATCTGTCCTGCTTGGCTGTCAGTTCATGGGTGCCTGGGAGGAAACGAGGAGGTCCCACTTCCTGATCCATGTCCACCATGGCGAAGTAGACTTTCACCACTGGGGCCGGCAGCTCCATAAATTTCCTATTCAACAACAGTCGGAGATAAACCCTTTGGCGTGGAAAATTGGGATGTCAATCATCCATCATGCGGGGATGAAGTTTCAAACTGCGGGGGATATATTGTAACCATTGAAGAGGAGGTGTTCAACCAATTTTCAGCAGCAAGAATGGGGCTACAATGGAATAGACTAGTGAAAATAACGGCAAACTATCAAACTAGAATTGGAGTATCATTGATAAAAACATTGGAATATATATTATATATATATATATTATATATATATATATAATTATATATATAATTATATATATAATTATGTTTGAAAACGGGGAACTACCAAACAATATGTTTCTCCTGCTAAGCTATATCAGTGGACCGTCAAATGTTGAACTTTGGTGGATTTCGGGGTCCCCCAATGTGAAGAATTGTAAGTCTTGCAACTCTGCCCTGTCCTCTCAGGATTTTCAGGGTCAAAGTAACTGTATAGCCTGAGCTGACTTGGCTATCTGGTCGAGTCGGAAGCCACTGTGCACGTTTACTCCAATACCTAAAAAGTCTAAAAAGTGGTTTCAAAATGTTTCAAATACTTCGGTAGCAAGTGCTATGTCCATCTGTCTCTTCCATGTTTCACCCATTTCCGTTGTCTAACAACATCAGGCTACCAGGTCTTCAGAATGCCTGCACAAACCTATCTTCTTTCCTTGGGGGTGCATGCCACTAATCTAAATCCCATGTACCAGTAGTACCACGCAAAGCGGTGGCGGAAGTAGGTGAGTTGTTGTGATGCATGGATGGCAGAGCGAATCCACTGATGGACCGAAAGGTGGTTGTGATTTTTGGAATGGTTGCAGTGGTCGCCTCACCCACAACTGCAGGATGTAGTGTGGTGTAGCGAAGTGCAATGTAATTGTAGCTGTAGTTGTAGTTGTAGTGTAGTTGTCGCCGTAGTGTAGTTGATGTTGTTGAAGTTGTAATGTTGCATTTGTAGTTCTAGTTCTAGTTGCAGTTGTAGTTCTAGTTGTAGTTGAAATGCAGTTGTAGTTGTAGTTGAAAATGTAGCTGAAGTTGTAGTTGCAATAGTCTATCTATCTGTCTATCTGTTTATCTCTCTGTCTGTCTGTCTGTCTGTCTGTCTGTCTGTCTATCTAGCCATCTTTCTATCTATTTATCTATCTATTTATCTATCTGTCTATCTGCAAGCCTGAAAACGAAGCTATTCTGCAAGACCTCCTCAATTTGTGAACTTGACAACATCAAAAACACAGCAATTCTGCGAGAATTCCTCAATTCTCGAAGTTGACAACATCCAAAACGAAGCAATTCTGCGAGACCTTCTCAATCTTCGGACAACATCAAAAACGAAGCAATTCTCTGAGACTTCCTTTAAAAATGGAAAGTTGAGTGCGGAGCCAACGGCCTCGTACTAATGCGTTTTGTGATTTTTCCATTCCACCTGTCTAAAAAGTACTGCGCCTGCCACGAAAAGGTGAAGCCAGGTCATACGAAGTGCTGCACCTGTCACGCGAAATCATCTTAGCAACCCTGAAGATCTGATGCTCCAAGATGCAACCCCTCTCAGAAAATCAGCGCCCTGACCTCTGAACATGACCGCTGCAAATCCTCTTCAAATGCCCGACGCCTGCCATTGTTTTTGCAACTGCTCAAAAATCCCTACGTTTGACTTACTTTTGACAAGGTGCAAAATCCCTTGCGCTTGCCACCCAAAAAAATCACATCCTAACTTAGCATGTGCTTCGCGCCACAACGGCGTGCGCTTTTTCGACAGCTCAACTTCCAAAAGTGTTCCGACACTGAGGTGCTTTGCGCATTTTGACTTCGAAATGCGCTTCGCGCCACAACGGCGTGCACCTTTTCGACATCTCAACTTCCAAAAGTGCTCCGACGTTGGTGTGTTTTTGCAATTTTGACTTGGACATGTGCTTCGCGCCACACCGGCATGCAATTTTTCATCTCTCATCTGGCCACATGGCTCCGCACCCGCCGCTTTAGCGAGCCTACTTTTCGACCCTTCAGAGCCACAAAACATTGGAAAAACATAGTGTTTCGCAACTTTTCTACCTCTTTGCGCACCTGCATCTTCTTTCTTCTGACTCTTTCTCTTCTCTGATCTTCTCTCTTCTTCTCTTCTCTTCTCTGACTCTTCCCATCTCTGCTTTTCCATCTGTCCACACTGTCGGAAGTTTGCCTTTCTTCGATCAACCATGTCAATGCTTAAAATCCATGATGTTTACTGATTAAATTCCATATAACAAACACATTAGTTGTCAAAATCCATATTTTTGACTGGGCCATGTGGGGCTTGATCTGATCCAAGTTACTGGTCCGCCACCTCTTTGACCGGGACATCGGCATGGAGATCTTGCTGTTGAGCGCCGGGAAACGAAGCATCGCCACCGGTGCACTGCACCGTGCAACCGCTTCCCCAAAAGGCCTTGAGCACTTCCAAGACCTACAGTGGACCATGACTTTGACTGGTTTCATGACATGGGATTTGCCCAAAGACGTGGCACTCGTCATAAGGAAACTGATGATGAACCAGTGAATTTGGGGTACCTTATTTTCAGACAGACACACATTCCCTTCAATGATTGCTGCGAAAATAATCAAGCTTTTGTGAAGCTCCGGTGATTCCAAGGTTGGATCCCTTCATTGTTGCCTGCAATCCTGTTTCAAAGTACAGAAGGCTTGTAAATTCATGTGTATTCAATAGCTAGGTGGCCAGAAGCATCGGCTGGAATGCTGAAGCCACCATCAAAAGATCACATTTCCAGACTGCAAAAGCGTGAGCATATCCCAAATTACAAGCATTAGAATATTGCAGATTGCAAATCCCAAACTCCAGGTGTGTGGGGAAGGGCCCTGGTCCACTGGCTTTCCATAACCCGTACTAAAATTGACATACTAGACAGTCTACAGTAGAGTCTACAGAAGACCATCAACGCATGATGTTTTGGGTTCCAAGTATTTTTGGTACCCAAAGGTACTCTGCAAAGTGTCAATTCGTGAAGCAACAAAGCATAAATTGCTGCCGACATCTGCCGACAAGTCAAACCATCGACCACACGAAGGAGCACTCCACCAGTATTTGAGGATGGGTCAAAGCTAGGTAATTCCTGCGTTGCACTACCCAAAGCAGGGGTAATTCATTAGTAGAAATATATGGAAATATGTGGAAAGTGCCAATAAAAATATGGGTGTGTCTAAACATGGCGTACCCTAAAATCCACTGGTTGATCATCATTGTCCCTACCGAAAAATGTGATATAGAAGGTATAGCAAACCCAATTTCAGACACAACAAAAATTACACCGGCAAGAAGCCCCAAACAGTGCGGGGGGTAGGAAACCAATGTGCCAGGTACAAGCAACAGTGGCTATGGAAGAGTAACAGATCAGGTTAGACATTTTCGCAACTGCAGCAGCCGGAACTTGTTTTGGCACAAGAAGCGACGCTATGTCTACTCATCATGACCTCATACTGGGACATCTAAGAGAATTTCAAAAGATCGTTAAGCAAGGACCTTCTATATAGAGGACCGTTAGAAGATCTTCATACAAGAACTTCCCATGAAAACCCCAAAGAACACCGCATAGCATCTTCAAGATCTTAATGCAAGGACCTCTTGAGCAGGATTTCAACAGGATCTCCACAAGATCTTCTCACAAGGACCTGTACGAGATCATGCAAGGACACCTAGAGTATTTCACCAGGACCTCTTCAAAATCTTCAAGGACCTGTACAAGATCATACTAAGGTCTCTGACAACATTTCACTAGGGTCTCCACAAGATCTTCTCACAAGCACCTGTGCAAGATCATGCACTCCAAGGAACTCTTACTCAATGCCGGCGAAGGTCCCCCAACGTTGCAGTCAACAGTCATTCCCCCATGGAACTACGCCCCCCAACTGCCAGGAAAAGTCACCCCAACTTCTTCGCCCATTGTAAACGCAACACGAAAATGAAAAAGGACCTGCACAGGATTCACCAGGATTTCACCAGGATCTCCACAAGATCGTCATAAAAGGACCTGCTGGTGCTGGAGCGGATCTTGGAAGATCTTTCATGATACAAGAACCTTCCAAGAGCCTCTCACAAGAGATTTCATACAAGCACCTCTGCAAAGACCTTTCACAGGATGTCGTCAGGATCTTCACAACATCTTCTCGCAAGGATGTCCACAAGACCTTGGTCAAGATCTTCACAGATCACGGACCTCTGAGGCAAACGGGGACAACCGTTTTTTGCGAGCCTGCGCAATCAAAATGCACATGGACATATCAAAAGGGACCGTTTCAGCAAAAAAAAAATTCAATGGAAATGCCGCAGACCATGACCGCGCCGCCCATCTTGTGCGAGCCTGCGCGGTCGAAATGCACACGGAGATCTCACAAGGAACTTTTGTGCGAGAATTTACAATGAAAAGCCAGGGGCCACAAAGTGTACCTGGATCTAACACCGGCCTTTAACACCGAGCATCAGAACCCCTCAGTGTGGACACTGTTTGGGGAATCATATCGTGTTGGTTACATATTCTATATTAAATATATAGTCCAGCCCAGCAACCCCCCCCCTCATGGTCATGGTCCTGTATGTACGCTGTATGTTGGAATCGGATATAGTTGACATGGCCCTAGCATATAAATCATCGATGTAGGGTCTACTTTACCCCCGCCCCCCCTGTGGGGTCGGTGGGGGCTAGGTAGTGTGTCACTGGCACAACTAGTCTGTAAGGCAGTAAGTAGGTCGTATGTGGCCAGCATGTACATGATCCATCTAGGGTTTACTTTACCCCTGCCCCCCCTGTGGGATGGGTGGGGTGTTATGGAGGTATCATGTAGATAGTGTATGGGTAGTACGTGGCCAGCACGTATGTATAGCACATGAGATCTTGATAGTAGCTAGTATATGGCTACGCTACTATAAAGGTACTTCATGGGCAGCAATCCGCTGTAAATAGAGTGATGAAGGGTGTAGCTTACCCCCACGCCCCCCCTGTGGGATGGGTATGGTGTTATAGAGGTTTCATGTAGATAGTGTGTAGGTAGTACGTGGCCAGCACGTATGTATAGCACATGAGATCTTGATAGTAGCTAGTATATGGCTACTATAAAGGTACTTTATGGGCAGGAATACGTTGTAAATAGATTGTATGGGGATATATTATAGGCAGTAGTGAACATTGCATGGAGGTTTACTGTTATGTAGTGCATAGGTGGCACGAGGCCAGCATGTAAGTATAGCATATGAGAATCTGAGATCTTGACGGATGGTGGTAGATGGCTGGCCACCCCCTGTGGGTGGTTGCTGGGGGGGCTTGGGGGGGG
>Ga0126342_10012420_pt1 | contig 15191 bp, 15 predicted proteins | sample Cyp1metagenome_FD_92528 | JGI IMG/M metagenome (GOLD analysis project Ga0126342, IMG submission 92528) | Coral microbial communities from Lord Howe Island, Old Settlement Bay, Australia - Cyphastrea 1 metagenome | ecosystem: Host-associated > Invertebrates > Cnidaria > Coral ...
TGTAGGTATGTAGGTATGTAGGTATGTAGGTATGTAGGTATGTAGGTATGTAGGTATGTAGGTATGTATGTATGTATGTACGTGTGTGTGTGTGTCTGTATGTTATGATATGTTATTTGTTATGTTATGTTATGCATGTATGTATCTATATTATGTATGTTATGTATGTTATGGTTGTGATTTATGTTATATATGTTATGTATGTTATGTATTGTTTTGTATGTTATGTATGTTATGTATTTAATGTATGCAATGTATGTTATGTATTGTTTTGTATGTTATGTATGTTATGTATTTAATGTATGTAATGTATGTTATGTATGTTATGTATATTATGTATTTAATGTATGTAATGTTTGCAACGCATGTAACGCATGTAACGCATGTAACGCATGTACCGCATGTAAAGCATGTAATGCATGTATTGTATGTATTGTATGTATTGTATGTATGTAATGTAATGTAATGTAATGCAACGTAATGTAATGTATGTATGTAGATGTATGCATGCATGCATGCATGCATGCATGTATGTATGTATATCTTTATATGTATATGTATGTACATATGTATATGTATACGTATGTATGTACATGTGTATATGTATATGTAGGTATGATATATATATATATGTATATATAAAAATATATATTGTATGTGTATATATATATATATATTATGTATATATATATATTGTATGTATATATATATGTATATGTATGAATCTATATACACGTTGTATGGTGTTGTCTCAAGCTAGGGGAGAAATTGTTATGTTTTGTTCTATGCAGAAACTCAAAGCACGTCCTATTTTCAAACAAACCATGACAAACCCATATCGTATGTACATACATACATGTATAAATATATATATATATATATATTATGTGTATGTTATGTAAATTAGTATATACACTTACAATCATTTACATCTGTTTATATGATCATATGTGATTCTATGTGAGTATACATATATGTATGTACCTTTGTATGCAATCATAATCAATTATATTGCGGTGGCGGAAGTTTCAAAGATAGGAAACTTATTGGAGAGGTGGGTTGTTGTGATTCATGGATGGCAGAGTGAACTGATAAGCCGAAAGGTGGTTGAGGCTCTGACTTATCTACCTATCTATCTGTCTATATCTATCTATCTATCTATCTATCTATCCATCTATCTATCTATCTATCTACCTATCTATCGACCTATCTATCTATCTAACTATCAATCTGTCTATCTGTCTATGTATCTATCTGTTCTCTTTCCATCTGGCTATCTGTCTTACTGGCTATCTGTCTCTCTGGCGATCTGACTATCTTACTATCTATCGGTCTATCTGTCTAACTGTCAATCTGTCTATCTATCCCTCCCTCTGTCACTATCTATCTAGCTATCTGTCTGTCTATCTGTCTGTCTATCTGTCTATCTGTCTGTCTATCTGTCTAACTGTCTATGGATCTATCTATCTATCTATCCATCTATCTAATTTCCTCCCATGTGGAAAAAATGCTCAGATCAGCCCTATCCCATCGCATTGTCAATGAATGCGTTGCAATCAACCCATCGCTATGGAAAAAACCCATGGGGCCCCATCGCCCCATCGCGCTGATGGAAAATGCTCCAAGGTTCATCATCCGAAAGCCAGTCTTTCAGCGACGTCTCATCACGCCAGTGATGCGTGTTTTCTCGGTTGTTACCTCGAAAGAAAAGCGCAACGGGAACGGTGAACACTGGGTTGATCCATGCGAAAAAAGGATGTTCAATGGGAAAAAAAACGAAAAATTGGAAATCCTTTTTTTTTTACCATTGAAACTTTAGGGTAGTTGCCATCGCGTTGTTTCCTTCATCAGATCGCCGACTGCCTCAAGGTACTCCCGGTGCCAACATCCGAGCCATCAGGATATGGGAGCTTTGGTGGTGTTCAATGTCAGTTGGAATGGGACTAATGATAATGATTGGTTGGTTTAAAGATGTTTAAAACCATTATATGAGGCAGGCTCTATACTATTGTTTAGGTGTGTCTTCCTTTGTTGGTTAGGACGTCCCCTATCGTTTTCCAATCGATGGAGCCTTTTTGTCTTCGAGTTGGAATAGGTCATTTCTTGTGCGTTTTGATTCACTTGCGATCTTGGGTTTGGGATGATTCACTCTGCATTTTTTTCAAGCGCTACAGTATCTGATTCGTTACTTCTGTCACAATTTGAATGCGATTCAGTGGAACTTAATTGGTTTCATTCTTTTCATGCGATATTATCACTATTAATATCCCTTTGAATCAGCAATTTTGTATATTTTTGTCGGTTATCCCGTTCCATAGGCTCGGTAAACATGATAGGTACCCTACTGGTCTCTAAGTTACCCGGAAATGGAAATGCCAAAACATGATCGAAAATTCCACCGAAGACTATACAGGGTAGCAGATATGGAGGTTTCCATAAATGGGGAATACGGGATACCCCAATAGCTGGATGGTTTATTTCATGGAAAATCAATGGAAAATCCCCATCTAAAATGGATGAGAACTGGGGATGAGAACTGGGGGTACCCCCATGACTTCGGAAACCACAAAGACGCGCTGTTCACGGCCTGTTCCCCTGGATTTTCCCAACAGCGCCGAGGCTCCCCCTTGACGATTCACCAGTTCCGAGTCGTAGTTGTCCCGCAGTTCTTCCAGGGAAATCCGACGACATCGAACCAAGATGCGCCTAGGGGCGTGGTGAGGAAACCTCCATATGCTCCATGGTGCAGGATGAATGTCATTCATTTATACCCTCTGGTTATGGCTGACATAGCCATGGAAAATCCACCCATGTTTAATAGGTAAACCATCTATTTCAATGGGCCATTTCCCATGGCTATGTTAAATAACCAGAGGGTATTCATTTAGCATTTAGCCCTTAAAAAGTGTAGATATACATATACCATACATGGAGCATCTGGGAAACATCGAAACAATCCAAAAGACCAGCGGAACACGCGGAAATGTGAAGGTCATTACGAACTAAAATTGAAGGGGAGTTGATAGATCATTTTTGCAAATATATGTGGGGATGGGTCAAAACCTCGAAAATGTGCGATATTTTGGGGATTCACATGAATTTTTATGGAGTGTTTGGATGTTCACCAGGGTTCCAAGATTTTTTTTAACACAAAAATTGTTGTCATGATCTCTATATCCCGGGACTGACTGGAGGGTCATGCACCGCTTAGTTTATGTGGTTGGTTTATGTGCAAGTATGTGAAACTGTAAGATGTTATGACATGTTCTTACTTAGTATAATTTGATAACATGTCACTTAGCTACCTATGAAGTGTGTTTTTTTTGTTGACCCGAGATCACCCCAGGGAACAAGTAGCCACGATGTTTTTTTCCCACCAGGCTTTTCTCTTTGGCTGCCGGGGTTGCCGGGTGCCAGGGGACTTTCGGGAACTCGGAAAGTGGTCAACTTTTTCATGGCTCTCGTCCTCTTCCTCTTCCTGATCCCAGAAGTCCGGAGTGCTGCGGCTGCGGTGCATCGTATAAGGGGCTTAAGCCCTTAAAAAATAAGGGGCTTAAGATCAGTCTATAATTAGATCAGTTTATTATACAAACAGCAATCACTTCGGTTGATGGTTTATTTGGAATATGGCGCAATCCCCCCAATTCCCCCCAACAACAAGAGTTTATTGCTGGAGGATCAAGAACTCACTTTCATTTTCAGATAAGTCCCAGAATTTGGTTTCAGGTGAAATCTGCTGAACCCCCATATTTCATGGTTCAAACCAGCTTCCCGGTTACGCACCCTGAGAGTTTTGCACTTCAAATGTGGGCTGTGGGCGTTGCAGTCCTCCTCTACCTCGCTCTCGCCGAATTTCACCTGGCGAAAGGATGGTGGAACACGGTGGGACCTTGTCAATTGGATGGAATCGTTGCAGGGCAGGGCTTCAAGATGGTAACAGGAGCGGAATCCCATTCGAAGAGGCGAGCCATGGCGAGCCGAAAAAGGAAGAGAGTCGGTTTGAAAAAGGATCATTTGTACGTCCCAAACCAGCTTGAAACAAACATTTTCAAGCCATGCTCGGGGAATTCCCCTTACTATCGGGATTCACTGAATGATTTGGTACCTGATCCCTCTACCAACTGTTAGTGGTTTTAGGAATAGATTCACTGACCTGACATGAAGAAAATGTAATTGGCTGAACAAAACCGACCTCATCTGTATAAATGGCTTTGTCTGAAAATAGCCTACCCCATTCTATCCTCTGGTTTATCACATTTCCCTATTCCCTATTCAATAGCAATATATAATTCCCCCATGTTCAATTCCCCACCCCGTTCTGGAGGCAGGAATGGTTTAGGGTTCTATGCTTGGGAAAACTACAATGTTCAGGGCCGTTGCGCATACCTGGTTATCATGAAAAAATTATGGATTGTGATAATCCACTATATATAATATATGATTATATATATATTATATTATGTGTATATATATATACCTAATACGTAAAGGACTGTATAATCCCATACCTGGTATGTCCCATATAATTATCAATCAACAGGGGTTTTGACCATCACATGGCGAATCGTAAATACACCGAATCGAAGTTCTGTCGGTTTTTCTGGGTGATCGGATCATATATCCTCCGCATCAAAATGGATGATGGATGTGCTTGTCATTGGGATCATCATTCCGGTTGGAACATCAACTTTTTGGTTTCAAGCCAGAAAATTCACTTCAGTTTGTGGCTGATCTCCCCATGACATGCCATTGGTTATATCAACAGTAAAGAAACCACCTTAGTTCAGTTCATGGTTCACCATTCACTTCACCTCCCACTGAAAACCCAAATTTCCCCGGCCGTCCTCAGATTCCTGATCATCCGCACTCACAGAGGACTGGATCCCAGCAGTTTCCGGGATGGTGTGCTCGGGTAGGATTCCTCGTCATCGCAGAAGATCATGACATCGTCGTGGCGCCACAAAAGATCCAATTATTGAATGGTCGGTGGATTATTACTATGTCATATGGATTATAGCCATTACTATCCATTATTAGTCATATGTCATGATTTATGGTAATTATTAAATGGAATATTCATATGGATTAGTTACATGGATTATAACTTATAACAAATCATTTTTCAGATTATGAATGCATAATGGCTATCATTAGAAGTACCACCATAAAGGCATTATCATCATTGTGACATGTTTTTTCATTGTGATGATTTTGATTATAATTCTCATTATGTTTGTCATTATATGTTTGATCATCATTATTATAACTCTTACTCGTTTGACTGAAAATGAGGTATGCCTGCCAAATATCCAATTGAATAGGCCCATTTACAATTAGCCTATTTTCAGACACAGCCATGTGTGTACAAAGAAGGAAGCCCACTAACATAGCTATAATTTTACAGCACTCAAGGACTCAATGTTTCCAACATAGAAGGAAGCCCACTAACATGGCTATCATTTTGTTCTCCACCGCATTTAAAACATGGATTTATCAAAAAGGACGCTGCTAACATAGCTATCCATTTTTCCTTGGGATAATACCATTTTACAGCAAAACTAACCTGGAAAATACGTATGTTTTATATCAGGTTTTTAAGGGACGTTAGTTTACCAGAGTGAATCCCATATATGCTAAGAGTTGCTCAGAGGTCGAGTCTCGATCAACAGAATCGTGAGGTGATCCTCCAAGTATGGGATCCAACTGGCTATCCAAAATGATATGTGAGTGAGTTATATATTAAATCTATGATGCAACACACAATAAGACTAACATAAAAAAAAATAGTCCTATAAATCATGTTCTGCATAATATAGACTTATTTAGTGGCAGAAAAGGTTTCCATAGAATAATTTAGTGATAGAAAAGGCTCCGGTAGATTTATTTCGTAGCATAAAATGCTCCCGGATTTTCTGCTACTAAATAATTCTACACTAAATTACTCCATGGAAACTTTTTCTGCTACTAAATAAGTCTACGCGAGCCTTGCACAACAACCCCCCGGCCTCAATTAACAACAACCCCCCCCATCCCTCGAACGACCGGGTCTGCAGCAAATCCAATATCATTATTGGTTTTATCCCCAAATATCTCATATCCATTATTTTCCATTATTCTCCATTAATTAACCAAATTAATGAATATTAAATATCCATTTGATTAATTAATATGACTATATCCATGATTATCCAATATCAATACCCATTAGATGATATTTTCCAAGTTTATCTATTTGATTCCCTCCTCACTTTCCCCAGTCATTGGCTCCAGCTGCGATCCAAATTCCTCGATGCGATGGGACCCGGGGAACTCCCACGCCGATCGATGGGATCTCGAGAACTCACACGCCGATCGATGGGATCTCCCGAGCCGGAGTGGTTGCTCGCCTGTGGCCGTATCGTATCGATGGGTTCATAAGGGATACCCTCTGGTAAACTAACATAACTATGGAAAATCACCATTTTCAATGGGTAAATCCACTATAAATGGTCATGTTCAATAGCTATGTTAAATTACCAGAGGGTAAGCAAAGAAATATGAGACTCCACCAACAAAAACTTTAGATTTAAGCAACAAACAACTGAATTGGCATGACTTTGCACCTTTGAGAAGCTAGAATAGCTAGAAAATGCTGGGCACAGGGATTCTGGAAATGTGATATGATGTGACAAGTAATTATCTTTGAAAAGTCATTGAATCTATGGGATTGTTTGCGTTTATCCAATTTGTTTAAGCAGCAATTTGAAATCCCAAGACTATATTCAAAGGTTCGGGGATAAGGTTTACCCAACTTTACAATCTCAGCCAGCCCCGAATAGAGGCTTGATGGTGTGCACACCCTGTGTGGACGTTGGAGTTCGGATGGGTGGTTGGCACGTGGGGCCTAAACCAGTTCTTGTCTTTGTGATATCCTGGTGTAAAGTAACATGGATCTGGAAAACATTTTTTTCGCTTGGAAAATGGTCTGGGTTTTCCACATATTTTTGTATGTCTACAGGCGGGTAGCAACTGGATACGACATCTTAGTTCACAGACTCCATTGTTTGATGCTAATGTGTTTGCCTTTAGATCAAGAAACTGAGCGAAGCTCTACATTCGACATGTTCCCATATAGTATGTATTATGATAAAGACAACAGTGTCTAGATGTGTCTAGGCACTGTTAACACACTAATTGATTACTGGCGACTTTCACTTAAATTGATTGCCCCTTCGAGTCCCATCTCCCATGACGGATCCATGGTGCTGGTATATATGCTAACAAAAAGGGGGTGTATTGATGGGATCCATGTTACCAAACAAATAGCAGCACCATGGATCCGTCATGGGTCTTAAATCTTCACAATCAGTTGATGCTGCCAGCTTTTTTCATCTCAGCATCTCTCAGTTCCCACCTCTTTAGATCCGGCCCTTGCGTGGTAGCTTCCCCTGTCGGACTTCCTCAGTGTCCAGTCCGACGCGGCAAAAGCGGCGAACGCGATCCCAAGATATACCAAATTGGGAAACCCCACTCCGAAGTTTCCCGACATCTTGGGGGCATCCTGGGGGCTCTTGAAAACATGCAACATGGAGAAAAAACGGATTTTATCATGTTCTACCTGCAACGTGGGAAGTGGTTGTTGCTCAGTCATGCGCTCATGGTATGATATAGCACCATCCACCTACGATAGCAAACCATACCTCCACTGCACGCGACAATTTCTGGGTAACTACCTCGAAATCGGACGCTTCATACTAGATAATGGCCAGAAATCAGGACCAATTCAATGCTACTTCATTGGGTTTGAAAAGCATGACATGCCAAACATCTGTCTCATCTGTCTTTGATAGTCCCAGTCTTTCTCACTATGTAATCTTTCCAGTTTCCAGTGTGTTTTACCCAACTCCTAAGATACAAAAAACTGTGGTTGATTTCCCCAACTGAATTCGGTCTCGGCATTTCTTTCAGCATCAGTTCTCGGCCTTTGTGATTTTCCCCCACTGCTCCCAGTTACGGCTGGCATCCCAATGGACTCAATGGACCTTTAGGTAACAAGGGGCCACTTTCTGGGAAGAACACTATCTGCTTGGTGGTGCAATGTGCCCATCTTGAAACATGATGGACTTCGTCAATGGGCTTTGGATGACATCCCATATATGGGAAATAACAAATGGTTGAAACCACTAACTAGCTATTGATTGGGATTTCTACTATCCCATCATATCTTCCAATACCCACATCACACGTCAGCCCGGCCCGGTGTTTTTCTCAACTGGAACCGGTCTTCTGTGTGGAACGCCGCCGATCTTTCTGCAGAAGCCGCGCTGTGGCAGCCTGGTGATGGGAAAATTAGGATGATACAACGGAATCTTAATATATTATGGGATATCGGATATGTATAAAAGTATAAACCTATAGCATCCTATAACTATAATCAAGAAATAGCCCCCTAGAAACACTGGTGAAATGATAGTGTAATGTTCAATCTGGTCATGTTTGGCCCCTTTTTGAAGGTATTCAATATTGGGTGGCAGGGATTGATGGCTATTAATATGTGTAATTAATGTGAGTGGGAGGTATTTTCAGCGAATGATGGCTGGGATGGATTTCTAGATCTTTAATGTGTTGCCATTGTGCTATTGGGGAGATTTGACCTTTCTCGATCGTTGTTTGCGAAATTGCTGTCATAAGGTCTATGGTTAAGACTGTCCTTCCTGTCTTGAAGGCTGATTTTCCTTATGCTAGCCGTCTCAGTTTCTTCGGGTTTAGGACGTCGCTTAAGGCGCATTCGCGCCGCACATGCATGGGTCCGGAGAAAATCGGCAGTGATTGCTCTTGTGTGTGTGTGTAATTAATATATATATATATATATATAAGTACAAATCAAATTATTTTACGATAATTATTATGGATCCTGGCTAGACCACACTCGCAATATAAATTGGACATAATTGGACAATATTGGATATCTAAGCTACAATATGATTTGGGTTTGTCAAAAAAGTTGGGGAAAAAAACAGAATCTAAGGTTCAAGACCGTGTTTTCACGATTAAACTTGCCACAAGTTAGGCGTACCCCCATTTTGGACAAACCCACAATCATAAATCAGCCAATTTGAAGCATGACTATGATTTGCCTAGATTATACGCAATTTTTTGAATGAATTTTGCAAACCATCCCATTTGCTACTCAAGAAACAACCCAACTGTAGGCAAGAATACAATGCATGGAAGATGTGGGCACGAATTATATAATTACCATCTTATCTTTTCCGGATGGCTTCCCTTACTGACCATCCTTGGCGGTGGCTACAAACGAACCCAGAATAACCAAGGCCAAAGCAAACCCCTTGGATGCACTGGCTTTTTCATTGTGTTTTTGAAAGGGAAATGGCATCACTTCGGTATCTCACATCTCTCCTATTCAACCAAGGTGTCAAATCTATCACTGGATTGGTTTAAGGGAAAATTTACAGGAAACCATGGTTTTTACCATCAAATATAGGGCTTTCCTGTAAATTTTCCCATCATCCAATTCTATGAATCTAGAAAGGGGAGTCTATCATGACATCATATGACATCCACGAAAAAACCTCGATGTTGTGCCAGGATGGTGATTGTGATGGCGACGATGATGAGGATAATGATGACGATATATGGGGATGGGTCAAAACCCTGTTACCTAGTGAACCCCAAAATAGCTGGCAAATGGATGTTCATCCCACTAAAAATGTATCTATAGGTATTGACCCATACCCATATCACGATCAACATCATCATGACGATCATCACAATAATAATCATGAACATTACGCTTTGGTAAACAAACATAGCATAGCAATCGAGAAAAAAACACATTTTAATAGGTAAATCAACTATTTCTATGTGCCATGGCCATAGCGAAAATTCAGTGCCTTGGAGGCGTCCCATATTTTTTCGATTCCCTGGGATGTCCCGTTGTGTCGCAGTGTCACAGTCCTCCAATTCGCCCATGGCGCCATATTGCGATTGCGTGGCATGTTTGGTTTTCGATCCTAGGAGGCGATTTGGGGCAAAAAACTGGCAGTGATGAAGAGCCCTTCCGAAAAATCACGTGTTTGCATGAACAAAAACACTACAATCATGCCTCACAAAACGAATCGTATTCCAGTATATTCCACTAACGTCCATTCATATTCACTCTGCCCAAACTTTCCAAAGAAATATTAATATATATATATATATATATATATATAGTGTTTATATATATATATATAGTTGCATATATATATAATGTTTATATATATATAGCTACATATACATATATATATATATATTAATGTATATATATATTAATGTATATTGTATATATATATATTAATGTATATATATATATATATTAATGTATATATATATTAATGTATATATATATATTAATGTATATATATATATATTAATGTATATATATATTAATGTATATATATATATGTCCCATATCATACCAGGCCATCTTCAAAAATCTTAAAGCCATAAACATCCGTTCAACAATCTACTTCATTCATTTTCCATACCCAATTTCTCAAGCAGATATTGTCACTTATCCATCCGTCGATCCATCCTGTGCATTAGCTGTATGCCATTTCAATGTATTTCAATCTAAACCATAGATCTGTTATGATTTCTTTGGGTTTCCAGACTGAAGCCAATTTAAAGAGCCTATCCTTTCCCATAGGGGAACTTACTATAGCATAGGGAACATATAGTGGATAAAAGTTGGAACTATTAAAAACTTCTATCAAACTGTATTCTAATAGTCTATTGCTATTTTTTTTAAAAAAAAAGAATTATCAAACATAGACAATTAGAATAATTCTAGAATTGGATAATAGCTTAAACATTCTACAGGATGGTGCCCCCCAGTTATAAGTGGGTTTATAAACCCCATTAACTATAGATATATCTGCCATAAACCATAGCTATGGGACTTAGAAACCAACTTAGCTAACTATGGGGCACCACCTTGTAATATCCATTCCGAGTCCACCAGGACACTGAGGAAGTTCCGTCGCTGCTGTTCGAAGCCGCTGGGCGAGGACGGTGGCAGCTCCGGTTCGCTCTGACGTCGATTCATGGACGCCATAGAGCCGCCCTAAAGACGATGAAAAGCCCGCCATTTTACTGGGTCAAGTATTGCTATAAAGTGCTCCAATGTGCTCCATTTATAGGGGGAAATCATGTAAAAATATATAGAAAAATAGCAATTTAGAATATTTATAGCAATTTGGAGGAGTACTTGGAGGGTCTCGATGTGGCGGCTTGTCTCAAAGTCTGGGGGTTTTCACCCTTTCCACTGGTTGACCTGTGGCCCATTTGGTGGTATACCGTATACCGTAAAATTGCCTAATTTTTACACAAACCCGTATTCAGAATCCATACTCCCTGGCCACCCCAGATAGGTCGGTGGAATTAGTAGATAAGGAGGTAAACTACTTATTTCCTCCCCTTGTGGACATCATTTACCTATATATATATAATTATATATATATATTTATTATATATATTTTTTATGGTTGGAGGAGCTGAAACCATGGAGGTGTTCAAAAAACTATGGGATTTATATTATTCACCAGCAACATGATGGGGATGTTGAGCAAACAACCTATGGCCACAATGGTCATGTGTTTCCTTCAAAAACAGTAATCCAAATTAGTACAGACAATCTATAAACAACAGATACAACAGTTTTTTTTCAAAACCATGCGGTTGAATGGGGCTGGTGGAGAGACACCAAGTCCAGGCTTCAGTCCATGGATCAAGGCCAAGCCCCCAACACAAACTGGGAAACTGAGGGAAGAAACGTCAGGTGAGCTTGTTGTTCCAGCCTTTCCAAGAAACTACCAGCCATCTTCGGATGGTTTACTTCGGATGCCGGACAGGGTGCCCATCAACTACCGTCATTTCTACAATGAATACCCTCTGGTAATTTAACATAGCTATTGAAAATAGCCATTTATAGTGGATTTTCCCATGAAAAATGGTGATTTTCCATAGTTATGTTAAATTACCAGAGGGTACCCCCCCAAGGTTCCTGGAGGACTGGTCAAATTGAAATCAAGCAGCCTTCTTATCTTTTCTTTGAAAATTGGCGAAGCCCAGCGATTTCGTGGAATAGTGCCTGAGTTGCAGAAAACAAGCCATCTGGCGATGGGTCAAACCCATCGCAACCCTGGTGAACACCAAAATAGCTGGTATGCTTGGGGCTGCGGATGAGGTTGCAAAGTATAAGCATGGTGATTTCCTCCATAAGTTGGGGCTACCCCTAGGCCCATGGTTTTATATCCACTTATAGCTGAAACTGCACCTCCAAGTACCTGCAAAATAAGAGGTGTTGGTTGTTCGGCTTTCCGCCCAAAGCCATGCCGACCAGGCACGGTTTGTTATCCATGAGGCTATCCACGCTGGGGTCAGTGTTTGGTGGAATGGAACCTGGGCTATCGGATAGATGAATCAACTCTGGAGGATCTTTCATGAATTACCTGCAAGTTATGGCGATAAAGTGATGACTTTCAGGATGTGTTCCATCGTTTTCAGCATAGATTGGGGACAATGGGCGACATAAAAAAAAATGTTTTATCCATAGGGTGTGAAAATTCATAGGACAACCGATTGATCATTGCAGATCATTACCTCTCTCTTCTTTTCATCAAACAACCAAAAAGGACTTGGGTTTGTCTGAAAATAGGTACTTCCAATTTTGATGTTTCCTCCTCACGTTCCGTACTATATACTAAAGTGACCATTTTGGGATATTCCCCATGTTCAAAGCAGAACCATATCAATGGCCAAAAAACACGGGCAAAAACGCTGCCATATCAATGGCCAAATCTACGTTAAAGCTGCACCTGGCTCCCCCCGACCTCCATACGTTTTTCGACCATTTCGATTTGGTAAAACGACGCGCCAAGCATTTGCAGCCAAACAGGCTGCAAGGAAAATAGTACATTTTTCACAAATCAGAACATGAATTGAACATCTAACATATACATACATATACGTGGTCTCGTCACAGAACTATAGTAACTATAGCCCAAGTCCACTGGAAATTGGGTCCATCTCACTCCATTGTGATCCCACCACTGGGGGGTCCCACCACGAGTTTCCGGTTGACCCGGCATGCTGGCCAATCTGGGCATCTCGTCCTAGGCATGGGGAACTTATGGCAATTTACCATGATATTATGGCAAGTCGAAAAAATTGGAAATGATGAAAGTTTGCATTTTTTTTTTAAACTCTGATATCCTGTGTTTGGAGACATGCAGATTTCAAAGGTTTGGAAAAACCCAGATTTCAAGGTTTGGACACAGCCCAAAGTTGACTGTTTGTTGCTTCCAATGTGTTGGAAGGTCCCTGCTGAAATTCCAGCTGAAATCCAATTTTTGGTGACATCTCCTGCTTACATAATCTCACACATAGATTGCTTTGGGGACGGATGTGCTGTGATGATTTTGTTGCTATCTATTAGAAATACCCTCTGGTAGCTTAACATAGCCGTGGAAAATTGCCCATTTATAGATGATTTTCCCAGCTAGAAACCTCCATTTATTTTGGGGATTTTCCATGGTTATGTTAGTCATAACCAGATGGTAGATCTGACTATGGCTGCACCCATGACTGCAGGGGGATACTTTGACCTCAGGGGATGATCCGGTTTTACTAGCCCTGCCAGCCGTTGATTGAAAACCACAGTGGGCACTATGGGACCCAGGTGGTTAACCCCTTAGTAAACACCACTGGTGGTTGAAAAACCTCCTGAAAATTTTGCGAAAGTCACTGGAAATCATCATCCAAAAGATCCAAAAAGTATATTTTGGCAGATGGGCCACGGTCAATATTTGGTATATGGTTCCAAATCATCAACTTTTAGTGATTGTATTATCATTTTCCAAATTTTGGGAAACCATGTTTTTACTCCTTGCATCCCTGGTTCGTTCCAACGCATTTTGATGGTTTTCCACTGCATGGTTTCTCCAAATGATGGGGTAACTACCCGACACTTTGGAGTTTATAGCAAATCTCCGGCATTCATTGCAAAGACCCAGTCGCACGCTAATTTTCTGTGCTAGTTCAGCTAGGTCTGCTCACCAATATGCTAGAAAGAGTGACTCCAGTGACACAGCCGCATCGCAGGGAAAAACTTTCAAATCCAGATGCATTTTTTTCTTCCGGCTAGTCGGTGGCCGGTGGCCGGTGGCCGGTGGTTTGTGGTGGGATAGTGGCTGATGGCTTTCAGTGGCTGGTGGTGGCCAGCAGCGGCTGGTGGCAGGTGAGCGGCTAATGGCTGGTCTGAGATGCCATGTCCGCTGGCCAAACATTGCTTTCGTACAGAAAGCTTCAAACCGTATAGGCGGGCAACCATCAAATTACATTCCCAAAGGACACATCTGTTCAAATTACGTGAAACTTGCAAGAACAAGAACAACTTTTCAACGAGGGAGTGGGCCAGTGTCTGGCAGAAGTACTGTCTTGGGCAAAGGCGACCGGGCAAAAACGCAAAAAGTGAGCAAACATTCTGGCAGTTTAAGCCTCAATCAACGTATCATTTTCTTTCACAGAATAGGAAGCACAAATCAAAAGAGATGGAGGAATAGAGGAATGTAATCATACCATTCGTATTATCATTGTTTGCAGGCGGGGGTTCGTCCCTATCGCCAAGATGGTGCATTGGGAATTGGAAGCGTTAAAGCCAAAGATTGAAATTTGGCTACACAAAGCATCGAATCATGTGCCTGATGTGGACATATGTTTTTGAACATGAACAAACGTTATCGTTTTTTGGTGAGTGTATTATCGTTTTCCAAGCATGAGATCTTCAGGTTTGCTAAGATGATCTTGCGTGACAAGTGCAGCACTTCGTATGACCTGGTTTCACTTTTTCGTGGCGGGCGCAATACTTTAGAGACATGGACTGGAAAAATCGCAAAATGCAATGGTACCAGGCCGTCAGCTCTGCACTCAACTTTCCATTACTGAAGACAGTCTCGCAGAATTGCTTCGTTTTTGATGTTGCCAACTTGAAAGATTGACGCGGAATTGCTTCGTTTTTGACGTTGCCAAGTTCAAAAACTGAGGAAGTCTCTCGCGGAATAGCTTCGTTTTGAAGCTTGCAGGAAGTCTCTCGCAGAATAGCTTCGTTTTCAAGCTTGCAGGTAGACAGACAGACAGACAGACAGACA
>Ga0126342_10012421_pt1 | contig 15191 bp, 6 predicted proteins | sample Cyp1metagenome_FD_92528 | JGI IMG/M metagenome (GOLD analysis project Ga0126342, IMG submission 92528) | Coral microbial communities from Lord Howe Island, Old Settlement Bay, Australia - Cyphastrea 1 metagenome | ecosystem: Host-associated > Invertebrates > Cnidaria > Coral ...
CTGAGTTTTGAGGAGTTGTCTATTTGGTTGGTTAGGGATTTTCGTTTCATGTTTCCTTTTCAGAATGCAGGCAGTGGTTTGACCGAACTTTGCACTTTGGATTCCCGATTTGAGAGACCCACTTTGGCTTATGTCATGCGATACATTCGTCGGGCTTTGGTTTGGTTTGTGGGGTTTTGTTTGGAGGATTCTAGTGTGTTGTTTTCGAAATTGAGCAAAGTGGATCTCAGAGTGTACAAGCCTGTTGGGGGAATCTTTATTCGCCTCCCTTGCGGAGACATTGCACGTTGCCAGGCTTTGCTTGGAGATTTCACCAGTTCCAGGGCCATTCGTCGCACTGCCGACGTGGCCCGGCCAATCTAGGTTCTGACTGCTGGACAGTACGGCACTGCTGCTGCTGTGCCTGCTGAGACCGTGAAGCTGTCCGTGATATTTTTATAATATAAATGTAGTTAGTTTGATACCTATACATTATATATATTTATATATATATATATTCATTCATTACATAAATACGTACATATTCGTTCAAGTCGGAGCAGTATGGCAAGATTCCCCCAAGTTATGGCAATCGAATCTTCAGAATATGTTCTCAACCGTGGGGCTTTTCAGTCCGGCGAGGCTTCGGAAAAAGAGCCTGGACTTTCCATGGTGAAATGTTTCAGGTGATGGGTAAGCCGTACATGTTTTTCGTTGGTCGATGGCCACCTTTGATGTGGCTTCAATCCCCAGATTCTCATAGTTCAACCGTTGAATCCTTTGATGTGCAGGTACTACGATGCAGTGTCAGTAAGAAATGACAATTCTGCTTGGAACAAATTACGGTCTTTGAGCTCCTTGGTCGGCTCTGCGAACTGGTGATGCGCAAACATGCACAGCATAGGTCGCAGCAAGGAAAGGTGCTACACAGATGATTGCATATCATCACGTCATTTAACACAGTTTTGGAATCTGGTTCACTTATAGATGATTTATACCTATGAAAAAAGGGTGATGTTCCAAGGCTATTTAGAGGTACACATGTGACAGTAAGGGAAGATGCTGTGGTTTTCACGCTCTTTATGCCCCATTTGTTTTTTTAGAACTATTTTTAAAGTGTAATGCCCCATTGTAGTCTTTGAAGATCTTTGAAGCATGATTGGCCCCTTTTCCATCATTAAATCGATTCATTTAGATCTGGGAAAGCAGTCCTTGTCGGCAAAGATTTGCCAAAAAAGGGCGGTTGGCGAAGTGTTAGGATTAAAACCAACTCCCATGGCTGCTTCAAAGTTCTAAAAAAAAACATGTTATTTCCATGTTGGTGGCACGGTGGCACCATCACCCTGTTGCTGCCCAGTTTTTTCGTCTCATCCCATTGAAACCCGCTTATTTTGTCAACGAAAAAACCATCATTTGCTGGGGTAAACCTCATCTTGGCTGGTTTCAAGACCAATTTTCCGTGGTGTCACCTCTCATTTGGTGTAAATCATAGTGTTTGCTGGTTTCAAGACTCATTTTGATAATATCAATCCCACTTTTTGTTCCAATCCCAGGTTTTTGCTGGTCAAATTTATTTTCATGGCGCTGATTAAATCCCCCATGTTTGATGGTTGAATCCCCCAGTTGTTGCAAGTTTTTTTCCCCCAAAACCGTTGGTTTTTCGAAAGCCCCCAGTTTTTGATGTGGTTTTCCTTTGAACTTCCATTGGATGACTTACCCTCTGGTAAACGTACAAAAAGCTATTGAAAATGGCCCAGTCGAAATAGTGGATTTAGCCATCAAAAATGGTGATTTTCCATCGTTTTTTGTATGTTTACCAGAGGGTAGATCCATGGCGAAATCCCACGTTTCGAAACTTGTCGAGGTTTCGGACCTCTGAAGCAGGTGGCCCCAGTGGCCCCCGATTCGCCCAGTGAGGCATCGGATGGAGGCGCGGAGGCAGAGAAGCAACAAAAATCGTGGATTTAATGGGAAGATCATGAGGATATCATGGGGAATTTTTTATTTTAGCATGAACAAATGGGATTTCTAAATATTTCTATATAATGGATATCATGGTGATATAATGGAAATATCATGGGGATATAACTAAGATACTAAGAAACTAGCATCAACTAGCCAACATGGTGATTTGTAGTGGATACACCATCAAATATAAACTATTAAAAAAAGGAGACATGGTGAAATAATGGTGATATATTGGTTCATTAAATGCTGGGAAGACAAACAAGTTGTTGATGCCAGGTACCAAACGTGGCGGGGAAATCCTCTACCAAATGGAGATTTATAGCTAGGATCATCTATGGTGGATTTTCCAGTCACGTTGGATTACCAGAGGGTGCCCTAGCCCTGGCCTCAGGAAGTTTCATTGCTCGCCCCCCCTCCGGCCCCGCACCCAGCGTGCGGGCCGCTGGGGTGGTACGCTCTCGGCGCTTTGTGCCCGTGGAGGAGTTTTCACCGTTCCTGCAGAAAGCCATGGGGAAATAGATGAAGAAGCGAGGTGTATTGAATAACAACAATGACCACCCTCCGGTAATTCAACATAGCTATGGAGAATTGATGAACATCGAAGAACATTGTCCTTCTATAGATGATCATAGATTATATACCCGTCAAAAAAATGATATTCATATAGCGATATTAAATTACCAGTGGGCACAGTTGGTTTTGAAACAGCAAGTAATATGCCATTCAATTTTCAACAACCCTTTTCCATCCTTTTCCAACATGTTTTTTTGATGCCACCTTGCCAGTGCCTGTTGATTGAAGGGTAAGGTGCTGACCAACGATCGACAACTCCTTGGTGTTTTCAGCCCCTGCATGTCCTTTTCAGTGGCTAAATGGGCTTGCTGTCCCTCAAGCATTTTGCAGTCCCCGTCCTGGCCTGCACCTGCCATGGCGATGCCGGGCTGCTCCCAGTCATCGTCGACACCGGAACGGAGCTGCTGGAGTGCCTGGGACTGGAGTGATGGTCACACACTTGACCTTTGATCGGTGTGGACTTGTTCTACTTCAGTGGTGCTTGATATACACCAAGCACCACCGAAGTAGATGCTTGGCTGGGAGTCTTGTACTCTATGGTGATGGTTTTGTTTCACCGTTTTGCCGGGCTTTTCCTGACTTGCCGCCAGTCGGCGTCGCCCGAAGGGGCCGCCAGCTCGACAGAGAGGCTGCAATGTTTTAGCCCAAAAAAAGTGGTGCTGTACTACGCTATGCCACACAGAAGGATTACAACTTCCCATGTCCCAGAGAGTCTTTCACCTCAGATTTCGGAAGTACAACATAATTACAGGTTTTCCAAGGTACAGATTGAAAAACATGTTCAACCGATGGTTGTCTCACTTACATACCATTGGTACCATGACATCTCCACATGATATCCAATAAATGGGAAAAACACTAGAGGTTTTGCTGGGAAAGTCCCATTGAATCACCAGTTTTGCTTCTAAAAAAAACATGAAATCACCACTAACTGCCATGTCTCCATGGCCAAAACATATGAGCAGACAAAACCTCTGTTGGTTGATGATTAGTATGATTAGTTCGGGGATTATACTACACTTTATATTACAACAATGTCCCTATAAACCAACCAGTATTATGGAATGACAGAGAGCTGTGGGCCCAAACTCTTGCCAGTAGTACAGCTGCGCTGGCGGATCGTTTGGGGGGGTAGCTGCATGGAGGATGACTTAGAATTGGAACCTTCTTGGAAATCATGCCAAGAAGGAACAAGGGCTGATTTCATAGCAGATTTGATCATCAAGGACCCAGAGAACAAGAAACATTTGGTTCTAACTGCTGTTCACAAGACCTTTTTGACGTTGGAGGCGACCATTAAGGAGGACACTGTTGCCATTACTGTGTTGGATGGGTTTTTGACGAGTGGAAAATCTGGTTTTCATGTCGTCAATGCTGGGTTTATCCTAGAACATGCCATCCCGTCCAGTGGCCACCTCAGAGATGGAATTGAAGTGTGCGCTGGCATTGGCGCTTTGGGGGAAGGACTGCGGGCCAATGGGATCCAGATCCAGGTCACCAATGACATTCGGGACAAGTTCACCATGCTTATGCAACATCAGGGATTTCAATCAACAGTAACTGGGGATGTAGGTAGTCATGCGGTTCTTTTTGAGATCCACAGTAAGCACCCTACACCGGCGATGATGGGAGCCGGGTTCCCATGTCAACCATGGAGCCAGATGGGAGATCAGAGAAAATCCCTCGATGCCAGAGCTGGCACACTGAAGTCTGTGCTGAGAGCGGCTTACTTACTCAGATGCCATTCCGTGCTGCTTGAATGTGTAGTAGGAGCTCGTCAGGACAAGAAGGTCCTCAAGCAGCTTAGACAGTGGTGCCAAGTGACCCGTTTCAATGCCAGAGAGATCACCTTGGACCTCAACCAGATCTGGTGTACCAACCGAAAACGCTGGTGGTGCTTGCTGACTTTTCCTGGGTCTGCTCCACCAACGCTTGAGCCTTTTCCAGTTTTTCCGGACCTCATTCGTGTAGGGGACATCCTGCCTTGTTTTCCGGTGTGGCCAGAGGACCAACAACACCAATTGGAAGTTGGTTTGTATGAGTATCGGAAGTTCGAAGAATGTGGGGGCATTAACCAAAACCTCATTAACTTGGAGGGTCAATTGAAAACTTCTCTTCATGGATGGGGAAACCAACTTGACCCATGCCCATGTGGTTGCCGTCAATTTGCCATGAGTTTGACACGTCTCCAGAAACGAGGAATGCATGGAGCCTTGATCCCACTCGGAGGGGTCCTTACTTCAGGTGATTTGCAGGTGCCCAGGATGCGTCACATTCACCCTTGGGAACTCAGCCTTTTGCAGGGTCTTGCACCAAACAGGCCGTGGATGCCACACCTCAAGTTAGCGTTGTCAGGTCTAGGACAGATGGCTTCACCATTTCAATCTGGATGGATTGTTGCTCAACTTCATTTTGCCAATTCCGACCGGTCATGTGGTTTGGAGATCATGACACCAGAACGGATCCTATGGCAGATGATGGAGTCGGTTTTTCATGATCGTGAAGCAATGTTTCCAGGGATTAGCCAAACTCCACGAGTGCAAAAAACAACTGACATGATCCAAAAGGTTTTGATGGCAGCATCCGACACCCGCATCGTGCCCAGGCAACTTCCTGACGCCGAGAGCATTGCCAGCACTCTCCAGGACTCATTTGACCATCTGGACAACATTGAAACACCCAGGGACTCCAAAATTGAACCCAAACAAGATGGTATCAAAGATGGATTGAAACCACAATCTTTGTCGGCGGTTTTGACTCAGTTTTGTGCCCACAAATCCCCCTGCAAAGAGGCTTTTCCTGTACCGGAGATCCCACCACTTCGGGAGGATCCTGCTTCTGAAGAGGATTGGAAACAATTTGAGTTGACTGAGCCCAAAGAAACAGTTTTGTCACCAAAAGCGATTTCTAGCTGGCAATCAACAGGAGGTATTCCAGGTTTCCAGGTTGGGTCTCCCAAAACCCCCAAACCGTCTGTTTCTTTGACTGCCACATGGCCAGTTGAGAGCCAACCCACTTTGTTGCCAGGTGCCAAGGTCCTTTCACTGAGGCATGAAGACTCTAAGAACGGGTCCACTGGTGAAGCCTTCACCAACCCTGATCCCTCCAAAGGAGCAACTGGCTCTCACATCCGTGCATCCGAGGCAGGGAAAATGATTGTACAGAAGGGTTTTGACCACTCCTCAGGAGTTTCATCCGAGGGGGCATCAGACTCCCACATCCGTGCATCCGAGGCGGGGAACACGACTGTACAGAAGGGTTTGGACCATTCCTTAGGAGTTGCATCCGAGGGGGCATCCGATCTCCAAATCCGTGCATCCGAGGCGGGGAACATTGATGTACAGAAGGGTTTAACCAATTCTTTTGGAGTTGTAGCCGAGGGAGCCCCTGACTCCCACATTCGCGCATCCGAGGCGGGGAACATGTTTGTGCAGAAGGGTTCGACTTTTGAGGTTAGGCCTCCTTCCAAGGGAGCTCCTGCTCCTCACATCGGTGCATTCGAGGCAGGGTCCATGACCACTGACGTTGGTGGAATTGCCGGCAAACAGGCTTCTGAGACAGCGGCCTTTGCCAACATCCGGACACCCAAAGCCATTGACCCTATCGGCACTAACCCATTTAGAGGTAATTCGTGCAGAACAGTGGAAGGGCAGCCCAAAGTGGCCACCCCTATGCCTTGCCATGCAATAGACACCACTCCCTCTGCCCCTGCAGCCGCAGGTGACCTGTGTCCTCCTGACACTGCTGTAGATAGCCGGGAATTAATGGATTCACATCATGGTTGCACAAGCGAAGCGCTTACCTCCGGTTGTACAGCTCTGCCAGTGATCGATTGTGAAACTCCCCATGGGGAATTGGACAAAAACCAGACAACCAGCCACCGGATGGGACGGAAGGACCCACTCATGCATGATGACAAGAAAGACAAAAGAAACAGCATTCAACAGCCAGGGACCGGGACCCCAGGACCCGAGAACATCGACAAACAGCCAAGGCCCAGGACCTCAGAACCTGAGAAGATTCACAACCAGCCAGCGAGCAGGACGCCAGAACCTGACAAGATTGAGGCGGAGGAGCCGCGAGAACTCCACCCTCCCATGTCTGTTCAGGCCATGCCTGCTGCGGCTTTCGTCCCTGCAGGCCCCTCCCCCCACCCGGATGATGAAAGTGTGGACCGTCCAGAGGCCACCAGAAATTCAACACCTGATTTGCACCAAGATGCCCCTGCCATGCATCTTTGCACACTCCGAATCGTTTACCCAGGTTCCAAGTGGCCCATCATTGTGAAGGCCCCCATGGGTATCACAGCGCACCAGCTGATTCAAGCCGAAAGATCGATGGGCACTATTGGCCATTTTGCAATTGCATGTAACAACTTGGGACATGCTCTTCCTCTTTTGGCCCAGATTGAACCGTTCCAACAAGTGCACTTTCATGAAAGGGCTCCCAGTAGCCCATGCCCAATTGAATCCAAAGATGCGAGAGGTTTCCAATCCCCGACCCAAGATGTTTATTCCAGGCTTCATTTGCTCTTTGAGCAGCACTCTCATGTTGCGATGGATGAGATGAACTTTTATCTTCAACAGTTTGCGCCAGTTGCAGGCACCCATGTTGAGCCGGTCATTGGAATCCCACCCAAGACAGGGTATTGCCAGGCACTCAGAGTAATCTCAAATTGGATTGGATACAACCTGACCAATTCATATGCAAGACAGCAGCCGATTGCCACTGCATGCCTTATCTGCCAGCATTGGATCCCATTCCTTTTCCGCACCCTTGACGGGAAAACGACCATCCAAACCACACTTGATGGAGGGGAAATCATTCGTGACATCCGCAGTGCAGGATCCGATGACATGGAACATGGTGATTTGGAGCAAAGCTGGCCAGCATGGCTCAGTCAGGAGATCATGATCCAAACCAGGGAGATCGAACACATCTTTGCAGGAGATTGCGGTTTCCAGGCAGCGGTGTGGACGTGCAACCACTCCTGCAGTGAGATTCCTTGTGCAGCCGTCACAGCAACCCAAGCTAGTGCCTGGAGGGACCAATTCCAGAACCACCTCCTGCAGCAAGGGGGGGCTTGGACCTACATCAGACCAGGGGATCTTCTGTTGGGGGGAACCAAGAGTGGGGATAACCTTGAAGCCCAACTTGCAGAGCTCCTTGGCACACATGGAGTACCAAAGCCACTTGCTTCTGAGAGGGCCAATGTAGTCTTGGCAAAGCTGGGACGACAAGGGATCATTGCATCAATGAGAGCACCCAACCCATGGCGTGACTTGAAAGCCAAGGCGAATGCACAGATCCCCAAGGTTCAATTGGTCCATCCAACTGAACTTTCGGAAGCCATTAAGACCAGAGCTGAATCCGGTGTGCCCATTGGGCATAAAAAGAAGAAAACCTTCAAGGCCACCAATCCACCGGTACGACTGCGACCGGAAGATGTAGAGATCCCCCCGGGAGTGTTCAGACAGGCCGACGGGGAACCCGTTCAACAGCTTTCCATCCAGCAGATTGGTCCTGATGCCAAAGGAGTGATCGTCACAGACAGCCAGACGGCAGCGCCGTTCTTGCAGATGAAACAGCCGGTTTCCAAGCAGGGGTTAGCCCTCCTGGTGCTCGATCATGCAGCCGACCCAATTCTGTGCATTGGGGAAGTCATGCGCTTTCCAGGACGCTGTGTCACAACAGCAGAACCAATTATCACTGCGGCCAGGCTTATCCAGATTGGAGCCATTCCTGTTTCCAGGAATGAACCAACGCACAAGTTGAAGGTGGAAGAGACTCCCAACCAAGTCCTCCGACTGCTTGCCTTTCGTGACTGTTGGGAAGGAGAATGGACCCAGTTTACCAAGAACCCGGTTAAATCCATTCTTCACCACCTACCCGACCTTCAGAAGCAGGAAGCCAAGGAAAATCCAATCCTTGACCTTTGGGACCGACAGTTTGTCAATCTCAAGTTGGAAAAAGCCTCGCCGACTTATGCTCAACTCTTTATTGTCACAATTAGAGTTGCCCTGACTGACATCAGACCCATGCTTAATCTCAGCGGCCGCAACGGGATCTTCCTTGAGCCTCGCACTGATGATGGCCGAAAGCCAGACCCGGCTTACCGAGTCATTTGGCTACCTAACAAGGACAAAGAAAGCCTCCAGGCACATGTCCAGACTGCCACAGCATGGAGCTGCCTTGCCAGAACAGGGACCCGATTTGGGCTACGCACCACTGAAGATCATGCAGAGACACTTCACAACCAATTCAAGCCGAACACACCCTGGATTGAGTCCACAGCCTTGATGAGCTATACGGTTGGTCCTTTCCCACCAGGCTCCACCAGAGCAGCCATCCTGAAGATCTGCCGAGCATGGGATTGGAATGCTAAGCCAGTACAACCAAAGGCCAGGTCGGCTGATGGCAAGGGAGTACTCTGGCAACTGTTGGCAGCCACTGCCCCTGACAGTGAAGTTTACCAACTTGATCATGGTGACGTGTTGGTGACGTTGGACCCACCCAAGAAGCAGCAGGGCCCGCCCCAACCGAAAGATTTGCAAGCCAGTGCCAAGACCCTAGCGGCCCTCTCCACCAAAGCCACTGTGAGCAATCCTGACGAAGATCCATGGGCCCACTATGACCCTTGGACAACACCGCCAAAAGCAGCCAAAACCAATGCTAGACCTTCGGCCACCAAGATGGACTTGGAAGCATTGGAACAGCGCCTTGACCAAAAGCTCCTGAGTCACCAGACCAGAACAGATGGTGACACAACAATGACAGTGGAGGATGAGAGGATCAACCACCTCGAACTGCGCATGCAAAGATTGGAGAACAATGTCCAGCAGCATCACCAAGCTTATTTGACCCAGCACAATGAGGTTCAACATCAACTGCAGCAGGTCCAAACACAAGTGGCAGAACAGGGGGCCACCTTCAACCACCTGTTGGACCAAAGATTCACTCAGCAGCTTACTGAGATCGAGAGAATCATGGCCAAGCGGCCGAAGACCAATGAATGACGGGGTGGGCGAGCCATTGCCCTTTTGATTAGTCTGGGGGCATGGCTCTGGCCCTTTGCCTGGTTTTTCACAGACCCCCATAGTAAGCCTAGCTGCACAGAGAATCCGAGGCCTCAACGTCCTGGTCGCAAACATGTTGTTCCTGCTGTTTTGGGCAGATTTTGGCTGGTTTGCTTGATCCTTTTGAGTTGCTGCCGATTTGGGGAAGCCACACACCCAGGCCCCTCCGAAGAGACTTTTGTTATCGGATGTGCAAATGCCAACAACCTGTTGAGCAAAGCAGACATTATCCAAAAACTTCCCAAAGGAATTTGGGGTTTCTCCGAGACTTGCCTCACTTCTGGAGGTATTGACCATCTACAGAAAACACTCAAATGTTCCAATCCTGGAGCACCTTGGAAATTTGTAGCGGGAGCTCCTGCCCCTTACACCAGCACAAATGCCGCCTCGATTGGGGGCAAACATGTAGGGGTAGGTTTTTGCAGTCAGTTCCCATGCAGAGCCTTGAACCATGATTGGACTAGTGACCAATGGCTTTCAGGCCGCATCCAATCTGCTGCCTTTTTCGCAGGCCAATGGATCCGAGGAGCCATCACCTATGGCTACGCCAAGGACAGCCACACACCAAAAGTCATTGAAAGCACTTGTGACCTCTTGCAAGCCGTCACGAAGAGAATCACATTGCAGAGTCATGGCCCCAGATTCTTGCTGGGCGATTTCAACCTGGAAGAACACCAAATTGACCTTGCTGAACTTTGGAATGACTATGGCTTTGTCGAAGCACAAACATTTGCTCACCACATGTGGGGACAGATTCCCACCAACACTTGCCATCACAAAACACGGAAGGATCACCTCTGGCTCTCCAGAGAAATTTTGCCTTTTGTCCGCAAGGTTGTGGTGGATGACACCTGGTTCAGTGACCACGCGTTGGTGTATGCGGAAATTGCACCCATGGGCCCAATGGAGCCTATCCCAGTTTGGCGAAAACCCTTGGATCTTCCATGGGACAAAGTAGAAACTAACTTCCAGCCGGAAGCATTGGCCCTTGACCCATCCAAGCCAGAGACTTTCCTGGGAGAATTTTGGCAACAGACAGAAAGGCAGATTGATGCACACCTCCGACAGGGAGGCCAGCAGGGGCTTACCCAGGCCCATTTGGGCCGGGCAGCCACACATGAAGTGGCGTGGAAGAAACAAGAGATCCCCCCACTGAAGCGACCCAGGAAATCCGATTTTCAGGAACAATTCATAGGGGAGCACTGGCAGCACTACCACTGGACACGCCAACTCCGGAGATTGCAGAGCTATTGCCAATTAGTTTTCCCGAAGCCAGGTAAGACCATCAATTTTGACCGACAGATGGCCCTATGGAGATCAATCCTGTGCTCCCAAGGCTTCACCAGAGGCTTCAGAAAATTCTGGCCTGACAGACCAGTCAAAATGGCAGGGGCCCCTGCAGCAATTCCCCGTTGGCCGCCCAGCCACCATGATGCTTCTTTGATTTTTGAAGGGTTCAAAACAGTTTTCATGGATTTTGAGGCCGCTCTCATCAAAAGTCGCCGGGCATCCGCCAAACTTGCCCGACTGAAAGATCCTCACAAGATCTACCAAGACACTGCCAAACCCCAGGCAATGCCAGTTCACACGCTGCTGACAACGAAAGCAACTGAAGTCATGGAAACCACAGAAGAAGGCAGAGTTACTACACTCCAGGGGAATTGGATCCCAATGAACCTGTCCAAGGGCCGAACGGCCCCCTCACCATTGCCCACCACAGCCTGGGGCAAATGCTGCTTGACCCAGACACTATAGAGGTAGGAGATGTTCTCACACAAGAGAAATTCATCGCTGACCGCAGGGAGATGTTTGGCCAATTCCAAGCGTTGTGGGAAGCAAGGTGGGACAAGCACAGACACACCGATGCCAGAACTTGGGACCCCTTTTGCAGTTTTGTTGATTCCATGCCGCTACCTCCGACTGAGATGCCCTTTTCCCCTATCACCCTCTCCCAATGGCACCGCGCCCTGCAAACCAAGAAGGGGAAGTCGGCCAAAGGGCCTGACGGAGTTTCCAGACTTGATTTGCAACGCCTGCCCAACAGCCATACTCAACAGCTATTGGATATGTTTTGGGCCATTGAACAAGGGGCGCCTTGGCCCTCTGCCTTGCAGGTAGGGTTGATTACGGCCATCGAGAAACATGCAGAAGCGACAACACCATCGGATTATAGGCCGATCTGTGTCCTCCCCATGGCCTATCGGAATTGGGCCTCGATTAGAACAAAACAGATTCTTGCTTGGCTCAGCAAATTTGCCCCGCCGGGGTTAATCGGCAACAGATCCCATAAAGAATGTGCCCACATCTGGTGGTCGATTGCAGCAGCAGTGGAACAGACCTGGTATGATGGGGACCAACTTTGTGGAGGGCTTTGTGACATTGTCAAATGCTACAACTGTCTCCCCAGAATACCAATTTTTGCCATAGCCAAACACATGCGGCTGCCGCCCACACTTCTGCATGCCTGGTTCAGAGCAATAACAGGCCTTGAGAGACGTTTTGTGATCACCGGCGGTACCGGGCCAGCCATGAGATCCACCACAGGATTCCCGGAGGGGGATCCACTGAGCGTCTGCTCGATGTTCTTAACCAATTTGGCCCTGTTCGAATGGGTTGGCCGAGCTGAACCATCTGCCAGTTTGTGGACATTCGTTGATAATTTAGAGACCACGAGCCACACGCCTGAAGCAGCTGCCAGCAGCTTAGATGCCATTGAGGCTTTTTGCAATGCATTGGATGTACAGCTTGACACGGCGAAAACGGCATTCTGGGCCACCAACTCATCAGCCAGAGAACACCTCCGTCAGTCTGGTAGGAGGGTAGTCTTAGACACCAAAGACTTAGGTGCCCAAATGACCTTTTGCAGACGTCATACAAACAAAGTTGTTCGCAGCCGCGCATATGCACAGCCTGAGTTTTGGGCCAGACTTGCCAGGAGCTGCGCCCCCCAGCACCAGAAAGAGATTTGCCTCCGAGTCTCAGCATGGCCAAGAGCTCTCCATGGTATCAGCACGGTTATTTTTGGCCAAGAACACATCAGCAAATTGAGGACCAAAGCGTTGCGGAGTTTTGGATGGAAAAACAAAGGGATGCACCCAATGTTGCAACTTTCTTGCTTGTGCGATATCCGTAGTGATCCAGGTTACTGGTGTTTGTGGCAATCCATTGTGGCCTTTCGTAGATTTGCCGACATTGTTTCTTCATCGGAAACTCTGGATTTTCTCATCCTACACCCGGAGAAACGCATTGATCCAGGCCCCTGTGGGGTGCTATTGCAAAGACTCCACGCCATAGCCTGGGCGTGGGAAGGTCAGGGTTGGGTAAGAGACCACCAGGGTTTCCTGATCCACCTTTGCGACTCTCCCCTCAACCTTTTGAAGCAACGGTTGCAGCACGGGTGGCAAAGCCTGGCCTGTGCTACGGCAGCAGAGAGGAAATCCATGTCTGGACTAGCCAATGCTGATGTTCTTTTTACGCTGGAAAATTTTTCTCAGAAAGATTCACAAATGCAAGGGTTCATTCGTTATGCTTTAAATGGAAGCTTTTACACCCGCGACAAACTGATTCACAGTGGAGTCGTAGACACAACTACATGTCCATGGTGTGATGCAGAAGACTCGGTGAGACACCGACACTGGGAGTGTTCTCACAATGCTGACCTCATCGCACAGATCCCACACGAAGTCAGAGCCGAGATTCACAACCTCCCACCTTGCACCATGAATCATGGATGGATCTGTGAACCGGAAGAACTTGTGCAGTTTCGTAGATCACTCATGACACTGCCTGACCGCACCAGGATTTTCTTCCCTGTTTCCTGTGAATTCCCAGTTGCCCATTTGTTCACAGATGGTAGTGGATGGTTTCCTAAACACCGTCAACTGAGGGTCGTCACATGGGCAGTTGTCCTTGCCAGTTTGCCTGATGAAGGTTTTGTGACGGTGGCTCAAGGTATGGTCCAGGGTATCTTGCAAACTGTTTTGAGAGCCGAAATCACTGCGGCTATCTCTGCACTCGAATGGATTTTGCATGAAGGAAAACCTTCCATCATTTGGGTTGATAATTTGCAAGTCCAGAGGAACCTTGAGAATTTTCGTTTAGGCCTGGTTGACTTAGGCAACATGGACAATGACCATGACCTGTGGCTCAAAGCAGCCGCGCTTTGCCAAGAAGCGGTAGAGGCCCAGTTGCTCATTAAAGTCGTCAAAGTTCACTCACACGAAGATGGCTCACAGTATGCAGACCCCATTGAAAGATGGGCAATTGCTGGGAACGATGCGGCCGACAAGGCAGCACAGGAAGCCCGCAGCTTGTTTCACCCAAGTTTTTGGCAGCTTTGGGATAAGCTGCACAAAGCTTACATTTCCAAGAAAGTTTTTCGAGACGCCATTCACTGGTTGTTCACAGCAGTAGGTCAAAGGGCCCAACAGCTCAAAACGTTGTCAGTACCAGAAGCCGGACCGAATGAAGCGCCACAGTCCCACAAGGAGGAGGATGCAGCATTGTGCATTTTTGACCCGATCCCTTGCTGGACCGACCGTGCGCAGCATGTTATTTTGGGAGGATGTGGGGAACTTGTTTTGAATTGGCTGCGCACAGTTGCAGTTGACAATAGTGCCACACCTCAGTGGCTTTCGTCCTACCAGATGCTGGCCCACCTCCAATTGCAAACCGGCAGGTGGGGCCCCATTTGTATCAAGAAGGAATGGATGCCCGGTGAAGATGGCCCTATCAATCACCAACAATTCAACTTTTGCCAGCGTTCCACATGGATGAGTCACTACATCCGCCGGCTGGGGACTGCATTTGGCTTGGATCTCAAGCCTACGAGGCGACGTCCCGCAGGATCAATGTTTCCTTTCTGGACCAGGTGCTACAAGATTAAGATCTCTAGCGCTGCCGTTGCTGGTTTGGACCGCGTTTTCATGGAGAAAGTTGGTCGACCTATTACGAAAGTGGGCACAGATTTGGCAGGGGTTTCGATCCTAATAGGGGGTTGAAATTGATTTTCCATTGGCTGCCCCCTGCGACGTTTCACAGAGGGACACCTAGGCCGAATGGAAAATGGAAAATGGAATGACAGAGGGTCAATAACTCCAGGAATCCATGACTATCCATGACTCCATGACCAACACTCCATTGGCTTTCTTATTGGGTTTCCCAGGTCCCACATGATTCCATTCTAGTTCGGGAAAATCCATGAGAATCCCCCCAAAATATGGGAAAATCATAGCAACATATGGGATTTCCATTGGATTTCTGCAGGACGGCGAGATGTCGCTGGAGACGAGCCGCTGCGGCTCCAGCGACAGCGCGGACTACCACGACGCGCTCGACGCGACGCCCGCGGCGCCCGCGGCGCCCGCGGGCGATGGACGTGGCTTCGGTGGCCTCGGCGCGCGGCTGGGGCAATTGGTTTCGCGATGAAAAGGAACGACGGCGATTGGGTTCAGTATATTTTCTGTACATTGCCTAGCTTCCGGTTGTAAGGGAGCCAAGGAGCTATGGGTATCTCAATCCCCAAGCAAATGGTAGATTTGGGTTTATGACATTGGCCTTTCCTAGTGTGATGGGCTTTGTCTTGCTGTCTATGTC
>Ga0126342_10012422_pt1 | contig 15188 bp, 9 predicted proteins | sample Cyp1metagenome_FD_92528 | JGI IMG/M metagenome (GOLD analysis project Ga0126342, IMG submission 92528) | Coral microbial communities from Lord Howe Island, Old Settlement Bay, Australia - Cyphastrea 1 metagenome | ecosystem: Host-associated > Invertebrates > Cnidaria > Coral ...
CATCCTCGTTGGGACGAACAATGCCGCGACACGATGATGACAGTCCCTCCGCAACTCACCTCTTCCCTTCCTTCTTTCTCCTACCCCGCTAGCTTTCGTCATCCACCCCCGGCCTCAAGTGAACATGTGGCTCAACTTCACCAACTTCAGAACAAGGGTCTTCACGATTTCGTGATCTACGGCACACATAGTGGACATATATATTCTGGACATGCTGTGGTTCATTGTGAAATTGTGCATCGATCCGCCAGAGTTCAGACATGTCAGATGGTGATGGTGATTCTTGAACTATCTACTTACAATATTGGACGTATTGGACGTTACCAGTGGTTTCTTTCCAACCATTTTGGAGTTGGATTAATCCTTGGGTTGCTGATATGAATTGAAGTGCTGGCAGCGGGTCCCGAAATCCACCAACCTGTTGAGGTTTGCATAGGGTTGCTGTTTTTCACGTCTTTGATTGCCACTAAGGGAAATTGGGAAATTGCTGATATGACTCACCCCCTTTTATCCCTTTATTATATACATGATTATACATGAATATGCTAAATATACATCCAATTCATTTCAATTTTCCCAAACATTTTGCGCGCGCGGTGCCCTAGTAAAACTCCACCGGTTCCAAACCCCCGCGATCAAAGGTCAGCATGGGGCTTGCAGCAGCGGTGAAGCAGGTGATCTGAGATTTTTTTTGTCAAAACTCCAAGAATTGGATGCAAAATCTTAGGTTTGAAGGACTGAAACTGGACGATATCCACTTTTGCATTTGGAAGAGAAAAGCCCTGGCTGTCATTTCCACCACCGGAACGGCTGGGGCCAGGCCAGCGCCGTGCCTTGCGTTGCGGGGCTGTGTCAATGGACCTGCAAGCAGCGTGTGAGGTCGAGATGTGGATGGCTTGAGGGCAACCCTGGCTGCCATACAGAACTGCCATGACTGGGCATGGTTGGATTTTTTCACCCATCAAAATGGTGACTTGGGGGTTGGTGACTATAGGACAGCCAGGGTTTACCACATGATTTATTGTTGCGTGTTCAAACAATGACACAGCAGTTGGATTAACAAGCTAGGCCTTGATGGATCATTTGGCCAATGAGCACTGGAACATCACCATTGTTCATATAAATGGGTAGTTTTCCATGGCGATGTTAAAATACCAGAGGGTAGAGTGGTCGTGGATGACTTGCTATATCTTTATACAATAAAAACGTATTCTTTTTGGTATGGAGATGGCAATCCATGGATGCAATTCTGCCCACAAAACTGCCAAACTTTGGCCGAGTGGCAAGGAGGATCCAGGATGAACTTGCATGGCTACAGCAGATTTTGAGTCGTTTGAAGTGGCTATTCGCACAAACATGACGTCAATATAGTACATGGAACAATGGGATTACACGGAACAAATAGGTCATGGCATTAAGTTGGCAGTTCCGAACTGTACCGGTTTTTGGTGTCGAAACCTGTTCCCCAGTGACGAAATTGTATCTACCACTGTGTATACTTATTTGGTACCAATGAAGTATGGTTCACAATAGTCCCCAAATGGTAAATATGGCAAGGTTAGGATAGGTTAGGTATGGTTGATTGCTTGATTCCTTGTCTTATCGCATCGCTGGTTCAGAACTGGTTTTCCAATGCCAACCGGATCCAGGGTTGAACTTGTGGCAACCGACGAGCGGTATCCCTAGACAATTCTGGGTCAACTTTTGGTTGAAAAACCGATCTGTTTGTTTTCGCCACAAAGAACATCATAGAAAATCGACAAACCAGCGGCAAGCGGCAGCAAATCAAGCTATTTTCATCTATTTTCAGGATATCATCTAACATTAGCCATCAACTAATTGAGTACATCGATCATGAATTATAAGCGGATACCACAGCAATGGAGGTTTGCTTCCTAGCCTCGGGTGAGAGGCTCGCAGTTCTGGATGAGGAACAGTTCCATGGCCAAAGTGCAAGAGACATGAAACGAACTTTGGCAGATGGGCTGGGGGTCTCCAGATTCCTGGATCTGATCATAATTTTTTATAAATATATATCCTCTGGTAAACATACAAAAAGCTATTGAAAATTGCTATTTATAGTTGATTTACATAGTAAAAATTGTGATTTTCCATAGCTATGTTAGTTTACCAGAGGGTGTATATATATATATTAATATTATTTTTCAAGTGTCCCAATGAGAAATCCACGAATCTTGGGGAATCGATGAAGGGAATATGTTCATAATTTTAATCTGTTTTATTTTTTGGGGTTCCTTAAGCAAATGCAAGGATTTCGACAACGGCTCTTTCTGGAAGATGCTCCCAGCGAAATTCCAGATGCGGCTGTGTTTCCATCCTGTCCTCTCAAGGTCTACCTGGTGGTCTTGGAATTTTTGCCACCTGATGTCCAGGAAGACAAAAAGATGATGTTCGCATGTCGCAAAAATGATGTTTGTACCTTGGAGCAGTTGCTGAAGTGTCCCCGTAACCCCAATGTGACCGGTCAGGACGGGGATACACCAGAGCAACCTTTGCACCTGGCTGCAAGGAAGGGACATCTCCAAGTCATGCACTTGTTACTTGAGGCTGGTGCAGAGATCAAGGCAGTAGATTTCAGAAACATGACAGCCTTGCATACAGCATCCCTGATGGGCCATGCTGATGCTGTCCGCGTGCTTGTTGAAGCTCACGCTGATCCCAATGAAGCTCAAGGTGACGATGGCGGTTCAAGACCCTTGCACTTTGCAGCTAGTGGGGGTCATCTTGAGATTGTTCGCTTTCTAGTCGAAGTTGGGGCCAACACGGATCAAGATGACGATGGCGGTACAAGACCCTTGCACCTTGCAGCTATTCGGGGTCATCTTGAGATTGTTCGCTTTCTAGTCGAAGTTGGGGCCAACACGGATCAACAAACAGTGGAACGTGGAAATACCCCACTGCATCTTGCAGCTGGGAAAGGCTATCTTGAGATTGTCCGATTTTGGGTCGCGGTCGGTGCCAACAAGGAACAGGGCGCCCACGACGGTGCAAGACCATTACATGCTGCAGCTACCAAAGGTCATCTCGACACTGTCCGCTTCCTGCTTGAAATTGGGGCAGACAAAGATCAGCCCACAACAGACGAGCCTGGCTTAACGCCCTTGCACCTTGCGGCCCAACACGGTCATGTCGAGGTTGTCCGTCTTCTAGTCGAAGCTGGGGCGATCAAAGATCCGCCCACAATGGACTTTGGGGCAACACCCTTGCATTTTGCAGCAAGGCAGAGACATGTTGAGACTGTCCAGCTATTGGTGGAACTTCGGGCCAACGGGGATCAGCCCACAACCAAGGGCGGTTCAACACCATTACACATTGCAGCTCAATCAGGACATTTGCACATTGTCAGCTTGTTGGTTAAAGCTGGGGCCAACAAGGATCGGCCAACAACAGATGAGCTTGGCTCAACACCGTTGCATAATGCAGCACAACATGGTCATGTGGACGTTGTTCGCTTTCTGGTCAGAGTCGGGGCAAACAAAGATCAGCCCACGACCAATTGTGGGCTAACGCCCTTGCACTTTGCAGCGGCTGGTGGACATCATGAGATAGTCCAGCTACTAGTTGAAAGTGGGGCTAAGCCGGATCAGGCTGCAACAGATCATGGTTCAACGCCATTACACCGTGCAGCTCAAGAAGGTCACTTTAACATTGTTCGCTTTCTGGTGGCAGTTGGGGTCAATAAGGAGAAGAGCACTTACACAGGTGCAACAGCATTGCATTTGGCAGCTTCCAGGGGTCATTTGGAGATTGTTCGTTTTCTGCTTGAAGTTGGTTCAAGGAAAGATAGGCGCACCACAGACGAACATGGCTCAACAGCCTTGCACCTTGCCAGACAGAAGGGGCACCTTGAAATTGTTCGGCTGCTCATGGCTGCTCCTTGAGTCTGGTGCTGTGACCTCACCAAAGCTGGAGAAACGGCCTGAGATTTGGCAGATTCCCATTCGGAAGTGACCCAGCTTCTCACCGAGAGTAGGTTTAAAGCGGCCAAAGAGCCACCGGAGAAGCTTCAAAGAACTCTGGGAAGAATGACAGCGCCGCAGCAAGAAGGCTGATATGGTATATGGATCCCCCACCAAACAACTAGATGACTAAAACAGATTAAAGCAGATTCATACATTTAGGGAAGTGGTAACTGGAACAAATTGGGTCCCACTCGGGGTCACGGTCAGGCCTATATAATTTGCTCCGTAAATGCATTATGAATCATCTGTTGCATCAGGCCCCAGCCGGATACTAGGATTCATAGGATAAACATGGAGATTATTAGTCTCCATATTTTGTTTAGAGGTACTTGGTTCACCATGTTTCACCATTCAAACATGTTTTTTCATGTTTTTTCCATGATTTTGGTTCAGCATGTTTCACCATGTTTCACCATCATCATGATGAAAATCCGGAAAAATCGGGATTTGTGACAGACGGATCCCATCCATGGTGATTTCCACATCGCCAGCATCGCCAGTTACCGGAGAACCCCATCCCTGTTGGCATTGCGACAGCGCAGTTTACCACCTGGGCAGCTTGGTGCGGGAAACCAACTAACATTACCACTGGGGATTGGGGATTTTAATGGAAAACATACATAGAAGAAGAACTGGATTGATATCGTGGTTTTTTCTAGGTCTAGTTGAGTTACCATCCAATGTCTAGCTGGGTGTGTTTCCCGAATGGTTTTACCATCGCGTCATGGGTATAGAAGGTGTACACAACCAATGATGAGCTGACGATTTGAAATAATTGTCATGTTCACCTAGACATGGGACGATCCCAATCCCCAAAAAAAATAAGGGTGAGAGATGGTGGGAGTTGAAGCCACCTTTTTCGATGTGCTTTGAGACATTTGAAGGCACTGGGTCACTGGGACAATGAAATTCAAAAAAAATACGCTGGGGCAGCAAATGGTGGTCCAGACCTGAACACGATCATTGCTTGGTCCGAGCTGCGAGTTTTTTTTGGATCAATGTGAAATGTATGCAAGTTGGCAATGGCTATATTATGCTATATTCCAGCCATTCCAGCTTGCAACTTGTTTGATAAATTTCATGCCTTATAATATATAATTATATATATATGTGTGTATTGTATATGTATACAGATTTCGTTAACATACTTTCAAATGTTGTTCAAAGACGATGCTCGACTCCCAAATCATACTGTGCCTCGAGTTCGCTGCAGATGTTTGGTGCAGCCGATGAGGTGCAGCAAAGCAGCACAGAGGAAGTGCAGAACATTCCGTTGACCAGTTGCAGAGGCCAAAAAAAAGCAGGTGGTCACCCTCGTGCTATGATGGATAATTAAACTGGATAAACATAATCACTATATTAATCAGTTTTAATGAGTATATAATCAGGATAAAGGGAATGAATAGTCCATAATCACTGGTTTTTGCCTATGCAGCTGGCTACACATGGTGATTTGAACCATGATTTTCCAGATGTGAGATGACCCGTTTACTGGTTGGTGGTTTGGAACATGGCTTTTATTTTCCCCAACCAGATTGGGGATGATGATCCAATCTGACGAGCATATTTTTCAGAGGGATTGAAACCACCAACCAGTTTATATATATATATATTTATCCTCTGGTACCTCAAAATAGAGCTACAGCAAATGGAGGATCATGATTTACCTATTGAACATGGTGGTTTTCCATAGCTATGTGAAAAAATACCGGAGGGTATTTGGATCATCCAATTTAGCAAGTGGTAAGTATCTCTCAGATTCTCTCCAGTTGGTTATAATTCCACTAAGCCAGTTCAGTGTGATGATCCTATTAACCAATATTAACAAGTATTAATCAACATTAAACCATATTCCACCAACATTAACCATTCTTCACCAATGTGACCAAAAGCTTTTGACCATGGCACTGGCCGTGATTTCACGAGTCGTCGCCGCAAGGCTCTCAGACTTGGCGTCAATTCTTTACCACCCCGGGGAGTCTTGGGCCCGTGCTGGTGCGCAGCGGCAGCTTCAAACATATCGAGGGGGTGTGGTTTTCAAAATGGCAAACAATAGGATTAAAGCTTAGTTGAAATTATGAAATCATGTTTTGTTGACCAAAAGATAGGAGGAACAACTGGTAAAAGCAGGGGTTTTTTGTTCTGCCAAATTCGGGATGTACATGGATTTAAGACCGTTTGTTGCGGTGGGTGCTGGGATCCCAGCCCTTTTCCCACTGGATCACTGCTTCAGCCGCAGGTTGGAATGCTGCTTTGGGCTTTGGGATGCTTCTTGTGCGGAGCATAGTGCAGGTGGAGCAGGTTGGACATGGGACGTCTCGCCTTTCATTGGTTTCACGGAGGATTTACACGGACCTTTCTCTATTTGGGAGTAAGAAAAACCATGTTTCCGCTGAACTTTTCGTTGACTCAGTCCATTGCTTTCACTCACAACATGTTTTGTTACTTGGTAGTGACAAACTGGTTCATTCATGATACAACTCTTTCAAAGTTTTTGGTTGGAACAGCTGGTTTTCTGTTGAGTGACGCTTCAATGGTAGAGAAGAAGATGAATGGACCAAACTTGCAAGTGTTAGGATCCTGTTGGGAGATTGCTAGTTGCAAACAGCATCAAACAAACGAGTAGAACCCTACTAAAAATAAATACTGAAACAGAGGTAAATAATTTTTCGATCCTTTGGTAGAGTACAAATGAGAACATTCAATGCTCTTGCTGGTTTGGTCACGCCACATGGCACTTGGGCAGTGCAATGATTGTTCCCTTCAATGTGAGGCGTTCCTCCTGTCCTTATTTTCGCAAGCCCAGAAGTGGAAAAGTTCAAGAAAACCAGACTCAAACTCATGATGCGATACTTAGACAGGTGGTTTCATTTTTTGTTTCTAGCCATATTTGGGATGATAATCCCCAATGATGAAAATACCAAGCAGTATACGGTATACAGGTATAGACCTCTGGCTGTTGATTGGGGTGGTCCTCGAATGCGCCATGCTGCCAGGCGGTCGGGACCTAGGCATCATCAGTAGAACTTGGGATAGTCCATATATGTCAATATAATTCTATATATATATACCTATAATATGTATATTGTTTTACATATACATATGTAAGTCGATGATAATGTTCATGTATCATATATTTGCATACTGTATATATATATATATAATTTATACGTATATGCCATATGAAGGATATAATACTATGGCGCGTGTTTATTATCCACCTACGAACTGAGATGCACATCCGGTTGGTGCATCAAAGAACCGGCTGAGGTATGCTGTCTATTCCACTCCTCAGATCCCTATGGTGTCACCCGAGATCTTCTACCAGCAGGCGCCACAAGGTACAAGGTGGTGCTCCATAGGTTCCAGCTATTCTATTTCCATCTACTGGTTGGTGCGTGAGAATGATTTTTTTTAGAGCAATCATGAGAATCATTTTCGATCTATGTTCCCCAATGATTATAAGATATTATAAGATATTCCCATGGCTCATAGATATTTCCATAGATATTCCAATCTTTATTTTCTTATTGGGGACCAGTGCCTGAATTTGTCCATAGAGAGCGGACCCATGCAAAAACATGGCCTGAGTGTAAAAATAAATCATTGGCAAACAAGTGACTATCAGTGTGCTGGTTCCTGATACACTGTATACACAACTATACATTATTATGCATATAAAAAAGGGAACAGCTATGGAATCGCCAGAGAATTCCCAGAAAATGAAGTGAAATACCCGTGGGTCCCTGGAGAATTTGGGACCTCTTTTAGTGCAGCTCAACCTGAAGGTGCAAGAACAGATCGAGAACATTCCCGTGCCGAAGGACAGCCCACACTACTCGCATTACAGGCGGCAGCATGTGGCCGCTGAGGGCCATCATATGACACATCAATATATAAATATATGAGATAGTAGGACTGTAGGTGACACTTTACTATCCCATATAATTATCATAGATCATCATATTGTCAATAATCATCGTTTGGATACCATTTGGATATAAAACTGATTATAGCTGGATATAATATAATGTATATTCATACATTATAATATACATATATAATGTATAATATATATATATATATACTTATACATATATCATATGTATTTATATTAATGTCAATGTCTGGAGTCCTGGAGTCTCAACTTGCCACCCGTCATCCCATCACATCTTTTTTTTTTCGAAACGCACGTCAGACGAGGCGATATTACCTGCAGCAGTACCAGCAGCATCTCACACAATACCGGGAGATGGAAGAGGATTTCAAGCTGAACAAAGGCCGGGTCAGGCCGTATTGCGACAGGCAAAACAACGTCATTGGAAACCAAGAATCTAAAATTGTTGAACCAACACACCATGTCAAATCGTCTAGAAATATAATTATGCGATATGTATGTATACGTACATAATTCAAGGATATTATAAGTTATTAAAATGGTGTTAAATGATATTACATGATATTAGCTGGATTAACGTGGGTAGAACAGTTTCATACCATCCCCCAGTCATAGAGGTGATATGGTTACCATTCCCAGTCATGGGTGGTTACCACTTGTCATCTCACCTTGCGGCTCGCGGAGGCCCTCGATTGAACTGGGGTGCACTGCTTCAGGCCATCCGCAGCCCTAGATTCATGCGAATGTTTTGTATCATATAGCAAAAAATGATATAGACAATTTAGTAGTGATGAGTTTGGTAGAAATTGAGTTTTCCATTTTTCAGAGGGTTGCTTATCAGGATCATCCAGGATAGTCTTTGAAGCCCCGAATGTTGGCTCCCATAGTTTCCCATCGCATCCAGCCACGACAGGGGTTGGGCATCGGCACTTGGGTCTTTGTGGCTGTGCTGGCATTTTGCGAGTACAGGTGGGCCATGGTGGTCCATGGTGGGCCACGGTGGGCCCCGTGGGATGCAGCAAATCTACAGCATGGATTTTGGGAAACTCCAAAAAAGTAGAACTCTCACCTGCCAAAAGAGCAAAATACGGCAATTCTGAAGAGAACAACAAAGAAAAAGCATCTCAAAAATATCATTCCAATCATTCCATATTTCTGTGCTGATAGTTGTTCTCCAAAACAGCATGATATTTGGGATGGATAGCGTTGTCCCAATATTTCCGCCTAAATTGAGATCCGAGTAGGTAAACCAACATATACCCTCTGGTTATTTAACATAGTCATGGTATAGATGGCCCATTTATAGATGGTTTACCTATGAAAAAATGGTGATTTTCCATGGCTATGTTAAAAAAACAGAGGGTAGATGTGAAAAAAACATGGTTTCCCGGAAAATGATCTACGGGTTTATGGTGGGTTTTCCTCCGAAAATTTTTGAAAGTTCCCAGTTTCTGAACCATGACGGCAGCAGGTACACCACGGTGACCGCTTGGATGGAGACCATTGAGGTGAGGGGAATCTTCCAAGACATGGATCGAAATTCTGATAGATTCTGATAGATTTCTGATGTAGAATATTTTTTGATAGAATAATCCAGATATAGATTTAAAATGATTTAAAACTTAGGATTTCTGAAAGAGTCACATCTTTTCATTTGGCTTGAGATTGTTGAGAGATTTTTCAGCTTACTGATTAGCCCCTTGAAAGATATGTTTTGGCTGGTGCCAGGTCGTTTTTGAGTCGAATTAGCAGTCTTTTGCAGCATTCCAAGACAGCAGGAGTTCTTTTCTTTCATGACAGAACTTGTTCACTGCGAATCAGGGAGTTGTTCAGCCGAAACTTTTGCGAATGTGATATGCATTTGTGTATGTGAGTGAAAATGGGGGCGGACTTCCCGAAAAATACATTGGTATGTCATCATGTTGCCTATGAAACTTCCATAAATTTCCCCTTTTGGGTGATATAATATGGTATAAATTGACGTAATATATCACCCTGTTGGACCCTTTTTGAGGTTATCTCTGCAATTTGGTGGTCAGCGATTGTTCACTACCAGGAGCAATGGTATGCTTGGCGCCAGAGGCCGCCGTGATATGGGAATCTGTCTGTGGGAGGCTTGGTCATTTTTATTTATTGCACAGTAATAAATGTAATATTATATATATATATATTAGTATCACTATGTACAGGCACTGTACAGGTGTGGATATATATATATATATATTATTATATATATATTATTATTATTATATATATATATTATATATATTATATATATATATATTATATATATATATATATTGCAACTTTCTGTTACAGCAGCATGCAAAGCGTCCAAGTGCCTGAGTCAATCATCTTCAGCCATCCCCATTTTTTTGTTTGGTGAAGACGATCCGATCGAGTCCGTACAGGTGGAAGGAGGATGGAGGTGCGCCCTTCATGATGGGGATATCATGGGAATATAATGGGATTTATAAGGGATATGATGGTGATTTAAAGGGGATTTATATGGGATTCAAATGGGATTTATATGGGATATAATGGATAATACCCTCTGGTAAACTAACATAGCTATGGACCTATGGACAATCACCATTTTTAATTGGTAAAACATCTATAAACGGTCCATTCTCCATAGCAAACTGTTAGTCATTACCATATGTTAGTCATTACCAGAGGCTAGTCATTGCAGGATCACCCGGCACTTCGGTGTCTGAAAAGATGGTTCAAAATGGGTGTGTGACACTGTGCTATCCCCAATCATTGTTGTTTTACCGGGAACATGATGAATATATATATATATATAACCAGTGGATTTAATGGTGATTATATATACTGTATATATATATGTAACCAGTGGATTTCGGGATAGCCTATTTTTCCGGACAAGCCCGCACATTGGAGCGCACCATGCAGTTGCTCAGTGTCATCTCACGCCGCTGGACTTAACATCTTAAGCTTGGTCTGATTCATTGAAAACAAATACGGTTCATCAAATATATTCAAATATTGCATCTAGTGTCACACGGGTACTTGGTCTCAGTTAAGTTATACCCAAATATATGATTATAGACAGATATTATATATGTATTATATGTGTATATAGTGGGTTTCCTATAAATCACGATATTGGAAACTGTCCATTAATGCTTCGTTCCCACTAGGCCGTGGCAAAAAGAAGACACAGAGGAGACAGCACGATGACTAATGGTCGATCCACGCCCCATAAAAATTGAACTTTTTTATGGTGATGATAACTAAAATCCAAACTTGGGGATATTACATGTCCTGGCAAATCCATGTATTTATACAAGCATTTGTATAAGAAATCGTTCGGAAAGGTCAATTTGCGACTTCACTTCTGCTTTACAAACTCCATTGCCGCCAGACACCCGTAGATCTGGATGCAGGTCATCAAGCTTTGTAGATGTTATGGAGCTACCGAATGGTTCTGGGAATCAAATAACCACCAACCCTCATGGCAACAGAAGTAACCAAGTAATCAATGTCTAAGTCTGGTTACAGAAAGTAGGATTTTGGCCGTGTACGGCCACTGGCCCACTAATCAGTGGGTCTTCGATTTTGACCAGGGTCCAACACATAAATGTTGCGCAAACACATCCATCCATATCCATCCCACATACCAGATTGTTGCTTATGTGCATCATATCCCCATGGATTATTGATGATTATTGATGATTCTGTGATTATTGATGATTATTATCTGACAGTGTCACGACTTCGTCGAACAACCTGGTTGTGAAGCGGCAGGAGGAACGCCTCCAAGGCCAAAGAGGACGTCTCCAAGGAGAAGGAACTCAAAGCCAAGGAAGCCCTGTGGAGATCGGTTCACGGTGGAAGTTGAGCACGGAAATCATTGTGAGTTTCTCTTGATATTGGGATCTCCCATGGATATCCCATGATTTCCGATTCTTGCAGAAACTCAAAAAAGCTGTTTTTGTGGATTTGAGACCTGATTTTCTCATCCCAGTTATTTGATACTGGTAGTGGTTGATGCCGTCATCATCCCTTGGTACATTGGCAGAGGAGGTGACTTGCCCCCTCCATGGTCGCAGGTTGTGTGTTTCTCCTGACATTGGGGATAATTCTTACTGGCGGCAACTGCTATGGAAAGATCCACCATTTTTAATGGGAAAACTCACTATTCCAATGGCCATTTTCAATAGCAAACTGTTAAATTACCAGGGGGTACACTGAGTGAATTCACATTTTTACACTTATTGATTATTGCTATGATTATTGCTTTGGACTACATAGAGTTCAATGACTATATCTATATCAAAGTTATTGTTCATCATTGCTATATTAAAGTTACTGCAATGTACTGTGTTATATATTATAATGACTATATTATATATCATTATCATCATGAGTTTTCCTAAAGTCACTGGTCTACCTTGGCTTTGCACTTGGGCCCAAAGGATGCCCTCAATAGCCAGTGGCCACCTTTTTGAACAGTGAGGATGCAGGTTTTTTAACCCGACAGTCTGATGAGGAATTTTTGGGATTTAAGGATTTAACCATGGAAAATAGGGAATCAACCAGCAAATATATATATATATATCTGGGTAAATTATAACGACCTCACTGCGACCTCACTGGTATCATGATTAGTAAGGGAAATCATCCCCCAAATGGCCTTATTTCAGCTTAGTGAAATTATAATTTACCCTTGGTGATTTAATTGGGTTTAATTTCACTGGTAGACAAAGTGAGATAAAAACATAGGATTTATACGGGATTGAATGGCATCTAGCCATGAAAAATGGTGACTTAAGAAATGAATAATGGAAGGAAAACAAAGCCGGTACAAACCAGAAATAGAATGGGGATATAAGGGATATGACAACAATCTGATATTTGGGTTTGTCTGAAAATGGGGTATACCCCAAAAGACATAATCATTTTAATGGGAAAATGATGATAAACTCCTGGATTTCGGGGTCCTTATTTTCAGAATATGATTGATATAATGTTGATTGTTTGTTACTTTGGAGATATGTAGAAAATTGTAGAAACATGTAGAGGTGCGTTTATGCATGGAACACAAAAACTACACAAAGATATCCGTTAACCTCATCCTCCATCAATTTCTACTCAGTTTAGTAGAAAGTTAAGGCCACCCCTCAGAATCTGGGCAGATCATGGAGCCATCAGAAAGTATCAGAATGATAATAATAGTCAATATCTATAGTGAAATCCCCCAGATCTCCAGCCAAATATCCCCAGAACTATAGTTTAACAGTTAAAATTCCCGCTGCCACTTACTATATGACTATATTTCACACCTCCCATATCACAGCAATATGTTTACTATAATTAATTTACCTATGATATACATCTCCAGTCAAGAGTATGATGGATCTCATATACCATGGATATCCATATTCCTCTAACACTAGTTAGTATCCCTATATTAATAGATCTGATAGATCCATGTAGTTACATAATGGATATCATAATAGAAATGTTGGATGATGGACATGTATGAATTCGATCCAATTGAATTTATCATGTGCATAGTGAATAAAATGTCATGAATACGATTATAGTCAGTTGGATTATCCACTACTATCATACTTAATGATCCATATCAAATATATACATATATACATACAATTAGAGGCAAATAAGTCATAACGTCGCCAACCTAATAATAAACCTACCATTTGGGGAGTGTTTATACCACCTATTTAGAATGATTTCGGGGATTGTTTATTATTGGGTTTACTACAATTTAGTGTTACCCAACAACATTTATATAATAGTATATCTATAATTCATAGTAGATATAATATAGTGTTATTCATATGTAATTGCTATATTGAATAGTAGATGGATAATCTATCCAGAATGGATATAATCTATGGAAATATCTACATAGATCATCAATCTAGATATGATACTATAGAATACTATGGATGGATTTTATATTTCCACTATATATATATATGATAATATTCTACTGTATAATACTTATAGAATAATATATCAATACTATTAATGATACACAATGGATACAGATCCTCCCAGGAGAAGCGAAAGGACACCTCAGTGAAGCCAAAGAAGCACGCCGAGGCCGGAACCGTGAATTGAAAAAGGTGCCTTTGGACTAAGAGTCAAATGTGGATTATCTGCTGTCAATATATTTAGTCAATGTTAATCAATGTTAATCCTGATTTGACTCACCAAAATTTGAATTTGAATCCCAGCCACATCCGTTGGAAGTGGTTTGCACGACCCAAAATGGCAGATTTTGACATTCCAGCTTGGTTACTTTCAAAGGGTTCTATAGTGATCATGTTTGAAGTTACTTGTTCGCTACAAAACTTCATCAGCTGGATTTCTTTGAAAACCCAGTAGTTTCTCATCATTTACCCTATCAACATGGCAATGTTTGGGGTATGTTTGTGGTATATGCCCCATTTCCCACGTTACACGTTACTTCCACTCGACATTTCGCACCTTTACGAACTCTCAGGCAGAAGTTTTACAAGACGAAAGGCGAAGCTCGGGTGAAATTGTTCATATTGGAGGATAGTCATCGAGCCATTCATAGAGATTTATAATACCCTATCCCATAGGATCCATGTATGCCATATATGGTAACATTTACCATCAATATACCCCAGTCATGTTAGCATATATAGCAGCACCATGGATCCTATGGGTATGTTAAACTAACCCAATGGTAACATAGTAACATGGGAATCCAATGGTTCCCTTTGGAAAATGATCTACCCATTATGGGATGACCATACCACAGACAGCATTTTTTGACCATGGCACATGGTTTTTGTTCACCGTTTAAACCATCTCCATGGTTTTGGGATATCCTATCCAAACATGAGACCAAATGATGATGGCATGGAGAAACATCCAAACATGAGCGATCCCCCAAAATAGCCATTGAAGTTTGACACATGGCCTTTTGGAGTATGCAGTCAGAAACATCTCAACAGCACATTGCTCGCAAGAATCAACAACTCTACTTATAAAGGAACGTGAATATGTATGACCCCCACACACACACACATCCGCTGCATCTCATGTGCAGCTAACCATAGCTTGGATCGTATTAGAAAATATATATATATATAACATATATATATATAACATATGTACAGTATAAATATACCCGCAGGACGCTTGGTTCGCCGTCGGTGTATATGCATGTTTTTTGTGTTTGGGGGGGGTGTGGGTGCGGCGTGGGGGGCGCTTGTTTTTTGGGTGCAGCGGGGGCTTTGGCGGGGTGGTTGGTGGGATGAAATGCTACGCTCTCCTTC
>Ga0126342_10012423_pt1 | contig 15186 bp, 15 predicted proteins | sample Cyp1metagenome_FD_92528 | JGI IMG/M metagenome (GOLD analysis project Ga0126342, IMG submission 92528) | Coral microbial communities from Lord Howe Island, Old Settlement Bay, Australia - Cyphastrea 1 metagenome | ecosystem: Host-associated > Invertebrates > Cnidaria > Coral ...
ATAGCCATGGAAAATCACCATGCTATTGAGAACGGTAAACCCAGGTAAACCATCTATTTCTATGGGCCATCGAAAAACCATGGCTATGTGGTTAACATAGCCATGGAAAATCACCATGCTATTAAGAACGGTAAACCCAGGTAAACCATCTATTTCGATTGGGGCCATCGAAAAACCATGGCGAACTGTAACAGTCATAACCAGATGGTAAACCTCCATTTTCCTATGGTTTTCCTATGATTTTCCCATTTTCCTGTAGTTTTCCTATGGTTTACCTATGGTATATCCCATGGGCGTTTCGTAACTCCATGGCGGGGCGCCCAGGTCCTAGAGGTGAAAGCCGAGCGACTCCGCATGGCCAAGATGATGCAGGCTTGCCACAGCGGATGGTGCCCCCCAGTGATGTTTGTTGGTTTATAAACCCCATTAAGTATAGTTATATCTGCCATAAACCATAGTTATGGATATTATAATCACTGGGTTGGTTTAAGGGAAAATTTACAGGAAACCCCCATATTTAATGGTAAAAACCATGGTTTCCGGTTAAGATTTTCCCTTAAACCAACCCAGTGATATAATGGATCGTAAATATTTATTGATCAGAAAAATCGGGAAAGTCACAAAACACTGTAAATTGCAGTATATTTCTATTTATTGATAATAATAGTGATGATAAAAAAAATCAGAAGAAAACAATAATAGAAAATATTGATAATATCGATGATGTTTATAATATTGATCATGATCCATGATAATGGATATTATAGTGGATAATGTTAAAAACATGAGCCATTAAATATGTTATCAAAGATCTTATCAATGTGACTAAATCAACCCATGTCATTTCATGACATTTTTCATTATGGACCTTTTCAACGGGACTGTTTCCATTACCGGAAGAATGGGATGATTTCCCAGGCGGCCTTCACTTTCCAAATTGTGACTGGGTCCTATCCAAGAGATGGGATGGCCATACCAGAGCTCCTCAGTCCTTGCTGAAACATGACTTTTACCCTCTGGTTATTTAACATAGCCATGGTATAGATGGCCAATTTATAGATGGTTTCTTATTAATTTAGTAGCATGGTGATTTTCCATGGCTATGTTAAATAGCCAGAGGGTAATTGGACGGGAAAATGGGAAAATACCTCCTTTTCAATGGGATGATTTCCCAGGCCTTCACTTTCACTGGGTCGATGGGGATGGCCAGATGGCCATACCGGATGAGGGGAAAATGATCACGAAACCTCCAGAATTGGGGGAGTTTTTGTTTTGGTTCCTCTATGTTTCCTCAACCAGTTCAATGCCACTTGGTTGAAAATTCGTGGGCTGAAGCCCAGTGTACGGTATGTTTTTGAAGGGGAAGTTTGTGTAACCCTGATGGACAGAGTGTCGCAACAACCGGACCCTTGGACGCAGGAGCGCAACAGGAGTACTTGAACCTCTTGCACAGTCTTCGTCAGCCCATCTTTCAGGCTGACGGTTTTCGATGCACTCAATTGAAATGCCATTGTCTGAAAATAGTGTGCCCTCTGGTAAACTAACATAACTACGGAAAATCACCATTTTTATCCATGTTTAATGGGTAAATCAACTATTTCGACTGGGCCATGGCTTCAATAGCTATGCTATGACATAACCAGGCCGGGTACCCTAAAATCCAATGGCCTTGGCCAGGCACAGCTGAAACGGATGGAAGAGCGGAAACAGGTGCGCCGATAAGTCGGGTGTCGTCTTTGGTGGGGAACAAAAGCGTTGCTTGGTTCTCTAGTAGGAATTGAATCAGGATCTATAGGGGAGTTAACCATCAAAAATATGGAGATCTGATTCATGAATGATTGGTGGTGATTGGTTCCGACAGGGGTTGTACTTCCCAACAACTTGGGTGTTCTGGTCCGTTATCATAATCCATGAGCTGGTAATCTCCATTAAACAATCATTATTTGGGGACTTTCCGACAGATGTTTGACACCTGCTTAGATTGGTGAACAGCTGAGGCTTGTGATGAGAAATACGCATGTTTTGATTAGAGTCTAAAATGAACATATTCTTAACCATGACCCTTTGGCTAAGAAATGTGCTCCAAACTAGGTTTCTTAATCCCACCAACTTCCAGTAACAGTTCAACCAAATTATCCCCTCTGAGCTCCAGCACCAGCTTTATATCCCTATATTCCCCTGTATGCAGCTTCAAAACGGAATACGGGAATACACAACGGGAACACCGATGTTTGATGATTTTAATACGTACTTTGGCAAAAACATGTTCGCTGCAACCTGGGCGTTTGCCCGGAGTTGATGTCCCGCAATCAACGTAGTTCAGAGGGGGTGGCTAATTTTGATCCCTCATGAAGATAAAGTTGATGTTGTTAGCCCGTTCAGCATATTGTTCTGAGGAGGTGGCGAATTTTGATCCCTCATGGAGATAAAGTTGATGTTGTTAGCCCGTTCAGCATATTGGTCATAGGGGGTGGCGGATTTTGATCCCTCATGATGATCAGGTGATATTGTTTCCTCATGAAGATAACTGTATTCAAGGTATCTTTCGCATGCCACCGTGGCCTAATTTTCCCCCTTGGCCTTGCTTGGATTCGCAACTTCCCAGTAACACAGAATTGTCTCTGTTATGTCACAATGATGAGTCTGGGCGAACGTTAAGGTTGCGGACAACATGTTTTCCCGATATTGAGTCTAAGTAATTTACATTCCCTCGAAAATTAGAGTCCACTTTCTTTGCTTGATACAATTTCTTAACACAGTCGCCGACCGTAGAGCATGTCCAATCATGGAACCCTGGTAATCATGACAGCAGCCGAGTGCATCATCTACATCCCAAGCACTGCCCGAGCGAACAGCAGTTCATCAATGAATTGACCATTCTTGTTTGGTTGGTGGTTTGGAACATGAATTTTATTTTTCAATATATTGGGAATAATAATCCCAACTGACTTACATTTTTTTCAGAGGGATTGAAACCACCAACCAGTTGTTCATTGACACAACCTGATTCCAGTGTTCATTCCAGTGTTCGCACACTATTCAAAGATGACATGAGATCCATCCAGATGGCTTGACATCCTGTCAGGCAGCAGAGGCTATTGCTCAATCCACAGCAGCGTGGGGAAATCTCAGCTGAGTTGCAAGACAGATAAGACAGGCCCTGGAAGACCCCATCAAGCTTCCTGCTGAGGTATCATGAGAAGAGAGCTGTGCCTAAGAAGGTGAAAAAGAAGGGCAAGCTCCAGTCTCAGCAGTGAGTCTGGCAGTGTCATTCTGGGTCCAACTTTTTCGGGGCATTTTTGGCTGTCCGTTAAACCCCGCAAGTATTGGACATACACATGTTCCGAAAAGGGTAGATGGCATCTAAAAAACTGGTAGGGTGCAACACAACACGGTTCCATGAATGCAACTGCAACAACCATGCTGACCATCCGCGGAGCCAAGGAATGCACTAAAGGATGAAGCCGGAAAGGCGCGTCATGACAAACTGCAGTTTTCCGTCGGATAACAGTTTGTAACTCGAAGCTCATGATTGAGAAATCTCGAAAAATTGGCCTTCCCATAGTTGTTTATGCAGACATAGAGACAGCGCCCAGGAAGAGAGAGAGAGAGAGAGTGAGTGAGTGAGTGAGTGAGTGAGTGATTCATGTTAGTAGGAGTACTAGATCACCCATGATATGTACCTTCACAAATATTGAGAGATGCCATCACAGGAGAAGCGCGGAGGGAAGAAGGACGATGGCAAGGACAACAGCACCGGTTTTTGAGAATCTTTAGCCATCCAATCTATCAATCTATCCCGGACCATCCCCTTAAAATGACCTGTCAGCTTGGTAAATTATGAAATTCAGCCAGATTAATGTCACGGATGTCACATCAGGAAGCCAGATTAATTGTGAAGGAAAATCTGAGGTCCTGCTGTGAGGGGTCAAGAATTACCAGCTGCGAAGGAGAATTTTGGATGCTTTGGATGATGCATCCTATTCTGCTTGGAAAAACCAGCCATCAATATGCAGTATTCAGGTACTGTAGTAATCTATCTTGGACATTGATTGACTTCAGACCTGTCCATCACCAGTCACCAGGAAATTCTCGGTCTCGTGTCCGACTCGTTCGACATGGAAAATCCTGGGACTCGTAGTAAAATTCACAAAGATCCCACGAAAATCCATGGGGAATTGCTGTGTACCCGAGAGCCTGGGGTTATGTACGGTATGTACGATCACTGGAAAAATGGCAAACCCACATTGATCTTCGACAGGAGGGCAGCAAGTCTGACACGGACAAGCTACTGGATGCCGTCGAAGCCAAGATGAGGGTCGGGGGAACTCAGGCACAGTTCGTGGTTCATCAAGCTTCATCAATAAATTCGGGACTACAAACGGGGAAACATATCCTGCTTGGATTTTTGGATATCGAAGATTCTGAGTCAACCTTTGTTTGTGGAGATTGGTGAATGTCAAACCATGGGGAGAGGAAATGTTGCCCGCCAAAATTGCCTTGGTTATCATATTTAAGATTATCCAGGGGTTGAAGAAATCTTCCAGAAGCGAATGGATTATATAGATTTATATACTGTAGTAGGTTTGGTGGAGGCAAGTTGTAAGACAATAGTCAAATATATATATATATAATATAATATATATATATATGGTTGATTTCTAAACATTGACTCTGGACTTAGGGGAAGATCATCCAAGGCCCCTTCTTTGGCGGACAGGAGGACATCTAATCATCCAGGCCATCCCAGAGTTTCAGGACACAACGAGTCCTTTCCGAAGCCAGACTTCCTAGGCACTGTATATTGTGTGACATAACAAGAAACGAGGGGATGCGTTATTCCCATGAATAGGCCCATTGTATGCAGTATACTAGTATACATTACAGTATATTGATGATGTATAACTAGACCATCATATAGCCACTACGAACATATATATATATACACATAACTTGGGGACCGGTACCCTTTTTGAAGCCTCTCTTAGGCCGAAATGGAAGAGCAGCAGCGTCGTGCCAAGTCGACCACTGAGACGACTCAGCTGCTGCTGGGTGTCCGCTGATGTTCCAGCCCACCCCAGGTTCGAACGGCTCCGGGACAAGCGAATCAAAGAACTGGAAGAGGTGGGGATGGGAACGATGGGAACGGGGAACGGCGCCTGGGTATGAGTTATACCATGTTATACCATGTTATACCATGTTATACCTTGTTATACCATGTTATACACCGAATAAATCTCGAGTGGCAATACCTTCCTATTGTACTATGCTGCCGCTTCAGCATTGTTGGATGTTGGGAAGTATCCAGATTGTAGGAATTACCCATATCATCATAATCCTGGTAAACCATCAATTATTCATATATACCATTCTAATCACCAATCAACAATCTGAATAAAGCAGTTCATATTGCTTATCATCATATTACTTAATAATATTAACCATCAATTATTAATATATATATATATATATATCATTATTATCATAATTATCATATTAACCATCATTATTACCATAATTCATGGTATAACATGGTATAACAGTACTATAACTCATTATCAATTATGAATTTATATCATTATTAATTATAAATCTGACGTAAGGTTCCCCACGTTTTGGCTCCGCCATGGCGTACTCCCCCTTCGCCCGTTTTTCGGCCGGGGAGGTTCGTGTGCAGAAGTGGAACGCCCACATGGCGGCAGCGACCTTGAGATGTCAAGCGATGAGGTAATTGGCCCATCATATCACTGTATATCACATGGGTATGGATCAATACCTATAAAAATACCATTACTATAGTGGGATGAACATCCATTTTATCCCAGCTATTTTGATGTGAACTACAGAGGTACAAGGTTTTGACACACTGCCACATGTGTTTGATGGTTGAAACCCCTATAAAGATGATAAATGATGCTTATATATCATATGAAATATCTCCCAACGATGTTCTTCTACCATGAAGAATCGGCATGTCAAGCAGCAACATTCGCAGATCATGTTCCCTTTGGAAGTTGGAGGGCCAACCACTCAGTTTCAGGAAGTGAGAGAAGCCTATCGCAAGAAGATGTTTGAAGAGGAGCAGAAGGCAGGTGAGCAATGGATGTTGAAAGAACACCCCATGGGCAGCTAGGCATAAATACGGTGCCGGAACCAACAGGAATTAAAAGGTTCACCACCAAAATAAAAAGTGGTTTAGTTTTACTCCAAAACGTTGGTTAAGTATTGTGGGTTACAAATAGTACCACAGTAGTACCAATTCAAGGGAGATGTGTCACTGCGGACCCTTTCTTTACCCGTTGTGTTGTGACCCAACAATCCTCTAAGTGGATATCCGCATGACAAAAACAGGTGGGTCCCCAGGTTGTCAAATTGTGGATACATGTTGCTAGTTGAAAATGTTCATCTCAGAAATTCTGAGAGGTTAGCCCTTCAATGTACATATATGATCATGTATGATATACATACATTTGTGGGGTTTACCCTCTGGTAATTTAACATAGCTATTGAACATGACCATTTATAGTGGATTTTTCCATTGAAAATGGTGGATCTTTCCATAGTTATGTTAGTTTACCAGATGTTAGTTTACCAGAGGGTATAACAGTTCATATCCGCCCAGCAAGCACATCCCATGCAGCGGCGCGGCGCGCATGTTTTTTCAGGCCAACCAACGGCGGCTCGTGCAGAAGGATAAGGAGGCTGCCGAAAAATCCTGGTCCTTGATGGCTGGTCAGTGAGTTAAGCACCGAAAATGGATCATCATCCAGAAACGGTACATAGCTATTGAAAATGGTGATTTATAGTGGATTTACCCATTGAAAATGGTGGATCTTTCATGAATTACCCTCTGGTAATGACTAACGTAGCTATTGAAAATGGCCCATAGAAATAGTGGATTTACCCATTAATAATGGTGATTTTCCATAGCTACGTTAGTTTACCAGAGGGTATCAGCCAGAAACGGTGATTCATGGTGACATCAACCCGGGTTACACCGGGTCTTATTGGGACAGACTGGGCTAATCCAACATGGAGAACAATCACCTATAATTAGATTTCTTGTATTGATATTCCATTGCCAGCATTAAAACATATTAAAACTACTAGTTAACAGTTGACCGGATGAAATTATGAGGTTTATGGGCTCCCAGGAAGAATTGAGATGTCCCGATGGTATACTCTTAGATTTACAACCCCGTTCACAGCTGGTAGCGCGGCATCACTATAATGGTTTCCAAATAGATTGGAGTCGATTTCCATAGTTATATAGTTGTGATATGGTAATCCTTGGGGTTGCTACTTCGGTCATTTTATTCTCAGTCTTGGTTCAATGTGAGCTCCAAAACCACAGAAATCCAGCCTCTTAGATCAGATGATGCATGATAATGCATGTGTGTTGAATGAATAAGTCGACCTTGCAATTATCCTGAAACAGCATCAGCAAGACTACTTGGGTCAAGTTGGTTTAGCAACTTTGAGTGGCCTGTCCACATTGTTGCGCATCAAAGGCCACTTCCCCAAGTCAACGGAAAACCATGGCTGTTCGGCAGAAAACCAGGCCGAGATTCAAGCTGCCGCGGAAAAGAAGAAGCAGGACCTGGCATCATCCCATGAACTTGTTGGAAGAGATATCTGATTAATCTATATTAATCTAATATTCCCAGAAGCCCCTTTCTTTTTCGACGTCCCTGCGCCTAGATCAGTCTGATTGAAGCACCTGCGCCAATCTACTTGAGGTATCCCAAGTTTGACCCAGACCCCCAACTGTCCCATGGAAATTGGGATGAATTGGTTGGGGCTGGTCCCACAGTATTTTGAGCTGTTGACTCGATGGCTGGAGATAAATCTGTTTTAAGGAGTGGAGAGATCCAGGAAACGCATCAATCATGTGACTCGAAGCAAGTTGAAGAACTTTCTAACATGCTCACCTGTTTCCTTCCGGCCAGAAAACCCCTGCAAAAGGTTAGCAACCGCAATTCTAACCCCTTACAGGCTGTAAACTGCTCCAATTCATCCCAATTTCCATGGATGATCATGATTTTCCCTATTGACGGCCATAACCACGGGTGTTCCCCATTGACCCAATGAGTCGCGAGGAGTTGGAACGGCTCCAGCGCTTGCGAGAGCAGAACATCCTCCTCAGGGTGCCCATTTTGCTGTTTTTTGTGGCCGAACATTGGAAGTTTATTTTGACCCACCAATAGATTGCATGGACTGCATAGATTGCATCACAATGTGATATAATGTGCATATACCGTGCATATAATGTGCATATAATGTGCATGTAGTGTGCATGTAATGTGCATATAATGTGCATATAATGTGCATATAATGTGCATATAATGTGCATATAATGTGCATATAATGTGCATATGATGTGCATATGTGATATGTGGATAGATCAAAAAAAGAAGTGTCGGCTGGACTGGCGGTCTTTGGGAGTAGCTTGTTTTTGGACACACTCATGCCGCCAATTGCAGCATGGAGATCCCTACCACTGATACGCCAGGAAAAAGAGCGATTGGCCAATATGGCAGCCAAGGCTGCGTGATGCGCTCTGTCTGGGAAACATAGATGGTCTGGCACGTCCAGGACAAGATGTTTCCATTTGCTTCTTTGAGTTTTTGAAACGGCAGCAGAGGAATAATCGGAGGTTTCAGGTCTTATCCAAGAACTGGTTTGAAAGCAAATTTGCAGCTAAGAAAGGGCTAGTAATAAAGAACCATTCTCTCCTGCTGTTGTTCCTTTAGATCAATCCATTGATTGTAAAGTTTCAACAAATTCATTCAATCCGAGGTATAGATAGGAACTTTCCACACCATACAAAATGATTGGTGTTGAGGTAAAATGAGCGAATTGTCAGTATCGAAGTGAATCAATAGCAAGCAAAAGCACCCGTGGGATTGAACTTTCTGAAAATTGGATGGTGAATGCACAAGAATGACCTCTCCATCTACCGGAAAAACCTTGGGGCTGAAATCTGAACCCATACCGTTTCGATCGGAGAAGTCGACGGCTGTGTTTCTGAAGCAAATGGAGACGTGCTTTCAGCCAAAATTCAGCGTATCCAAGAAAATGATTGTTGATGTAGACAACAAGAATCAGGAGAGTGGCAAATTTTATCTATCATTTCAAACATCAATGTGCTAAACCTGAAATAGTCCTTTCTGCTTGTCACTTGAAACACAAGTTGGAAATGATCAACCTGTTGTCAAAGAATAAACATAGATACCTATGCAAACTATAGTAACTATAGAGCCTGAAACGGGATTCATTGTGACCCTGGTGGTACAAGCCACTGATCGTTTCACGTCGTTTCACGAATTCGCCTGAGCGACCACAAGCCGCTCGGTTGAAAGATGCGACGAGTTCCGCATGGGGCGGAGGATCAGGGGTCGGAATTCTAGATGCAACCAGCAATGGTATCTGAACATCTGACCATTTTCTCGGATGCTCATGAATGATTTATCGGATACATGTTAGTTGTGGACAATGTTAGTTACTCATTATTGCTATCCACAACCAATGTATGTCTAAGTATTCATGAGTATCCTTTTGGATTATGAATTGGGGATTTCCTTGGGGATTACTGTATCAACGTTGTCATATTTTATCATATGCTATCATAAAGCCCAAGAAGAAACCTTTTTTTGTGGGGCTGTGTTTTTTAGTATCCTACCAATGGTAAAAGCGGGGCGGCTGGTTTTTTGGGTATTGTGGTGTTGATCATAAGGGATACAACCAGCAATTCCAATCTTTAGAACTTTGGACTAATCAGACTAATCATGGATGGTCGGCGATGAACTATTGGATCATTCGAGAACTTACAGATACAGCGGTTGAAATTGAGGGAAACATCATCCTGAATTTTTGGGGGTTTTATCATAAATTCTCCAGAGAATCACCAGAAAATTTTGACAAACTCCGACATCCACAGATGCAAAAGGGCGGGTTACTCGGTGACTCGCCATCGCAGCTCTCACAGCATCGCGTTTGTGCAGAATCAGCGGATGTCCAAAAGACGTGGGCCACTTCCAGTTGCTGGATGAAATTTAAGGATTCTTGTTCATGGGCATGCTGGATCCATATTAGAATGTCGTTTCATGATATTAAAATTTCTTCCCCGAAGATAGTACCATTGTGAAGTAAATTCATTTAAAAAAAAAAAACGAAACCATTGGACCATTGGCATATTTTGGGGGGACACCAGATACCATAGTAACCATAGTATCTATAGTAAGATTAGTAACCAATAGTAACCAATAGTAACCATAGTAACCATAGTTACCATATTGTCACAATAGTATCGACTTAGTGTGCGACGATGGCATGACGGATGTCACCAATGGCATTGAGATCAACGACTTTGAGGAGGACGCGCAGCAAAAAACGGGGTGGGTCCCGCACCAAATCACTTTATTTAGAACGGGGGACCTGACTCAAAACCAGCAACTGGGATTTGAATGGATTTGATATGTTTTGAAAAAACATCAAAAACAGGGCATGGGTCGAAAGCTCTAATTTTCTCACACTTTACCATGTATTGCTCGTCTTGGTGATATGTTCTTCAAATTCTCAGAGAACACATGTGATGCTCCAGACAGTGACACAGCAACATGTGAAGTGCTGATGTATGTTGCAAAGCTTCGCAATGAAGTGGCTTGTGTTGATCATTTGACACGTTTGCAGCATTTTGCAGCTTCAGCAAGAAACCCTCCAAGCCTGTTGGGAAGAAGTGAACCGGGCCAGGCAGTTCCGCGATTGTGCGTGAACACCAGATAGGAATGCTGGGAATAAAAACAGAACTGGACATGAACATGGGATTAGGTGCGCATCAGAATATGTTGATGGTTTCGAGCTCCAAAATCGGATGGTTTCGGATTCTAAAAGAATTGGTCATCACCATTTTCTGAGTTCAACATGGTAGCCATGTTCCAAGTGAGGTCGGTATCCTTCACCGTGGCAGGAATTGGATACCCAGCTGCAGGAGAGGTGCTTTGACTCAGACACACCCCAGGTGGTAAACCCAAAGAAGAGACTACTTGGGAAGATGATTTTCCTCAAAAGATTGCAGTTTCCGTTCTGATGACCAAGACAAGTTCCCAACTCACACTACAAAACACCATCGAAATTCCACCTTGCAAGGTTTTACTTCTGATAGTCTGCTGTAAATTCCCATCTGGTTGGTGGTTTGGAACATGTTTTATTTTCCATAGTATATGGGATAATCCTTCCCATTGACTCTCAGATTTTTCAAGTTTATTGCACCACCAAGCAGCGTCGATGAAACCAGTCGACATCGAGGCTTTTCTCTCTCTTGGCAGCTCCCCAGGTTGAACTTCTCGCAGGCGTGGCGGAGTTGTGGAGATTCAGCATTAGCCAATACCACAGTATTTTCGGGGGATTTACCATTTATGTCCCCCAGCATTCTAAGGTAATCATATGTGGAGGTTTCCTAAAATAGGGGGCCCATAAAAAATCATCCATTTGAATAGAATTGTCCATCATAAACCATCCATTTTTGGGGGGTAGCACCATGTATGGAAACCCCCATATTTAGATTATTTAGTTCCAATGATGATCCATAAAAGTTGGATGTTCCATAAAAGTTGGATGTTCCATAAATAGTAGTTCAATGATTACCCTCTGGTAAACTAACATAACTATGGAAAATCACCATTTTTCATGGGAACATCCAATATAAATGGCCATTTTCAATAGCTATTTTGACATAACCAGAGGGTATCCCATTTGCTCCAAAATATTCCCATGAAAAGTTGGATTTCCAGCCAGGACAGGAGGATGCAGTGTGGCACCCTCAGAGTTCTTGGAGGCATGGCTCATGTGGGGCAAATGAAAGCACCAGTGAAGCAACTTTAAAGTCTTAATTTCTAGTATTCTAGTACATAGTTTCATCCCCAATTCCAGGATGAAGAAACTAACTTGTTTCTCCCGGATGGTTTCCTGATAGATTCTGATAGATGATGCCTCATAGTTCCAGATTTATTTCCAGGCGTCCCACTGTTCTATCTGCACTCCGAGGTTGGAAACCATTGCTGAGAAGCCTCCTCAGACTGGGAAGGCCACCTGGGAGCCGCCAATTTTGTTCCCTTGAAGAAAGCCAAAGAGCCTTGCAGTTATGAGTTGGTTTATATACTCCATTAAGCAGTTAAATAAATTAATAAATAAATATATATATATTGTGTTGATGATGATGATGATGGTGATGATGATGATGATGGTGATGATGATGATGATGGTGATGATGGTGATGATGGTGATGACGATGATGACGGTGATGATAGTGATGACAATGATGACGATGATGACGATGGTGACGATGATGACGATGATGACGATGGTGACGATGATGACGATGATGACGATGATGACGATGATGACGACGATGATGACGACGATGACGACGATGGTGACGATGATGACGATGATGACGATGATGACGATGATGACGACGATGATGACGACGATGATGATGATGATGATAATGATATAGACCATATACTCTAGTTAGCTATGTTAGTTGCAAATCAACACATATTTCCTGGGGATGCTTGGGGGCAACGTAGCTTCAACCCGGCACGGTCCAATTCGACAAAGCATCTTCCATTGCCATACGGGTTTCCTGCAAGACTTGGGCTGTGGAGGTGTGATGTCATGGAGATCATCTGGAGGTTTCCTGAAATGGGGTTACCCCCAGTTCTCATCCATTTATAGATGGGATTTTCCATGAAATAGAGACCAACCAGCGATAAAGGGGATCTCCCCTTTATGGAAACACCCATTTGGGTTTCTTCAAATTTGTTCAATTTGACTCGAAATTTGTGTCAGGTTTTCCCATTCGGTTCCCCATAGAAACGCTGGCTGTGCGCAGGCCGTAGCAGCTGCTCCTGTGAATGGAGGCCTTCTTCGTGCGAGATTCAACGTCAAACATACTGGGGATTTAAGCGTAAAGAATGGAGGTGTCAAGTCCAGGAATCATTGGGGAAACATCGCAGATGGCGAGAATATCCAGATATATCAGATATCACCTTTCTATTCCCCAGATATCCCATAAGATTCCCGATTTTCGATTATGATATCTTCATCCATTTCCACTAGCGACCCCCCACTTCTGGCAGCTTCAGGTGAGACACTTTTAGTGGCGGCCTCAGTGCCGGGACGACTAAGTCGGCTGGTGACTGGTGGTTTCACAGATGGTTCATGTACCCTCTGGTAATGACTAACATAGCTATTGAAAATGGCCCATTTATAGTGGATTTTCCCATTGAAAATGGTGATTTTCCATAGCTATGTTAGTTTACCGGAGGGTACCACTGGAAAATTACATCATCCCACATCATCCAGTCATAATTTGCTCTGATAATCCCACTAATCCCACATCATTCATCCATATTCATCCAATAATCCTCACATGACGATCGTCATTTGCTATGGCATAATCCATTCAAAAATCTTCAGCCCTGACTTTAGACGTATTTAGAACAACCAGATGATGTTTGACCAGTGACTTGGCCGCCGCTGGCATCCTGAAACATCTCCCACGTCACTTCTATTGCATCTATCTATCTGATTTCAGTATATAAACAGAAATATATGAAAAGAAATAACTATAAGTATCATACATTTGTACTTCACATATTATATCATATATATGTATGTATATATTAACCATCGCATATAATATATATATAAACATATGTATATATATATATATCTAATGATACATCACATTGACATGGTGAATCTCATTTGTTCCTGGTTTAACTTTTGAATGACAGCCAGGCCGAAGGCTCCACCATCGAAGTGGTGCTGCTGACGAGTTTTGGAAGAGATCACCCAGAAGTACCCCAAAAAAAGATGCAGAAAAATCGTGTTTTCAGTAGTGAATAAAGTCAAGTTCATGATTTTCGGAAAAAAAAAAAGAAACACTACTTTTTTCGATATTTCTTCATGATTGGTGTAGTTAGACTTCACCAAGTTCTGCATGTTTTTTGGGGCAAACCTGAATGCAGACGGTTTGAATATGGAGTATGTTCCCTTCAAACAGTTCAGTTTCTGATGGCTGACCTCCAATATGGTTTTGCTGTTGACCATTTGGATCCGGGTTAGGTAGATAGGTGGATAGATGAATAAATGGATACATAGTACATAATACTACCAAACTAGAAACTGACATATTTTTTGCAGGGCATCTAAGATTAGTCGAACATTCTTGAGCAAAACTTCGATCTCTGCTGGGAAATTGGGGCCGCCAGACATTGAGAGACCTGCCAAGACCCTCAGGCCTGTGGATGGTGCCATTTTCAATGGATTGGTTTAGTTGGGGAGAACTTGCAGGAAACCATTGTTGCATAATGAACACATATGTATATAATGATACACATATATATATATATACATTGATATAGCATATCCTCAAACTATGGTTCTTTGGACATCGAAATGATTTTACGACTTCGGACAGCACGACAAAACTCAGCCTATCCCAGATCGACCTGTTTGCAAAGGCGGTGATGTCAGTGATGACGAGACGGAACCACCAGATTCGGAGCTGGTCGGCAAACCCAGTGCGAACAGTGCTCCAACAAACTCAAAAATCTTGGGGATATCTATGGTTATATCAGTTATATCTCGTGTTCTATGCATATATCTGCCGATATGTACATGTAGAATATACATGTGTATATATATAATATGATATTTGATATTTCTATATATAATGATATATATATATATATATAATGATACATATATATAATGATACATGTATATATATATAATCATACATACATACATACATACATACGTACGTACGTACGTACGTACGTACGTACGTACATACATACATACATACATACACATACATACATACATACACATACATACATACATACACACACATACATACATACATACATACATACACACATACATACATACATACATGCCTGCGTGCGTGCGTGCGTACGTATGTACGTACGTACGTGCGTACATACGTACATAAAGATATATAAATATATATGTATATATAATGATACATATATATATGTATATAATGAGACATATATATATAATGTTACACATATATATAATGATATATATAATGATATATATATATCTATAATTATATATATACATAAAACGATATATATATATATATAC
>Ga0126342_10012424_pt1 | contig 15186 bp, 15 predicted proteins | sample Cyp1metagenome_FD_92528 | JGI IMG/M metagenome (GOLD analysis project Ga0126342, IMG submission 92528) | Coral microbial communities from Lord Howe Island, Old Settlement Bay, Australia - Cyphastrea 1 metagenome | ecosystem: Host-associated > Invertebrates > Cnidaria > Coral ...
ATATATATATATCATGTGTAATTATCCCCAAAAAAATGGTGATAGCGTCATGGGATAAGACATTCTAGGTCGCAAGAAAAGTCCATTCTGTATCACGGACCTATCGAGATAGGTGAAATCTATGGGGATGTTTGATGGATGTGTCAAATCTTGACCGGTTCCATATTTCAAGCAAGGAAACTCCATGATGTGCATCTCAATGTGAAGCAGTCTGTATGTGGGTCGTATTCTGGAGATATATATCCCATGACGGATCCATGGTGCTGGTATATATGCTAACATAAAGGGGGTATATTGATGGCAAATGTTACCATATATAACATACATGGATCCTATGGGTATTTGTTTCCTTCCTTTGGACGTGCTTGCCGAGTCAGCACGTTGCCACAGTGGTTGATATCTTTAAAGAGCCAAGGTTGGCTGCAAGTCTCACTGCACAGCCGTGGGGTCAATGGCTGAATCCCTGTCTAACTTTCACCACCAAAAAATGGAGGCGAATCCAATTTCGAGTCTAAGATAGTCTAAGATAGTCTAAGATAGTCTAAGGGCCACCGACTAAACCATATTAAACCCTCACCAAACACACCACTCAGTCACTCAGCTGCTGCACACTGGCGCACCGGATGTCTTCATCGGGGTCCAACAAGGCACGACGTCGCAGGCCATACACGATCTTGCGCTGAGTGTCCATCACCTCAGATGAGACCCACCATCCACCAGATCCACCAGATCCCAGCGGTCTGCTGAGTGCCCAGCTGTCGAAAGCTTAGCTCTGAGTGCCCCAACGTCGTCGTATTCAAAAACATTCTTTCGAACACTGTAGAAATAGTTTTCGACCTGCGGGGGAAACGCTTCTGCTCCATCTCAAAGTTGGGAATCATAATGACAGCTGATACCTAAAGAGGTGGTCGGAAGGCAAAAGTTCCCACAGTTGATCAGGTTTCCGCCTCAACAACCTAAAATTCCTCAGCATCTCAGCATGCTGGGGGTATTTAATTACAGCGTTGCCGATAGCAAAAAAGTAGAGGCTTCCGCCCCAGTTTCCCGATAAATTCAAACGTCAGCTCAGCCGGGAGCAACATGATTTCATCAGCAACACAAGAAGGGAATCACCGAATCAGTGAATATGTGGTGAACCACTGAGGCTATAAACCATCCCCAAAATATCCCAAAATCAATACCCATCCCCAGTCATGGCTCTAGGTAGTTTTAGGGCATTGGATTTACGGATTGACCACATGATTTGTTTAGATCACATTGGGACAAGCAATATCATCTGATAACCTTTTTTTGGTATTTCTAGGTATTGATTATTTTTAAAAATGGGATATCCCTGGATATCACCATTTTTAGGGTCTTAGGTTTCATCCCAAATACTCACCCACGGTAATCCCAAGGAAAAATCCCAAAAAAAAACAGCCGCCCCTCTTTTCTCATGTCGCTTGCACACCTGAGAGGTGGTCGTAACCATGATCCAAGGGTGATGCTGGGTGGTGAATTCATAAATGTCAATGTTGATTCGTGGTGATATCCCTATTTTTCAATGGAAAAACTCATGACAAAAGGTGACTCGTAATACTCTACGATATAGAATTTACATGTTATGTATATATATATGATTATATAATTAAATATATATGTTACATATCCCCAACAAATATGTTATTGAAACTACCGTTCATCACTCACTAAAGGCCCAAGGTTGGTACCATCTGCAGCTCGTGCCCGGGCTTCCGCAAAGATCCTGGAGAGAAGATATGCGACATAATCTGTGTATGTTCGGTGTGCACAATTAAATAATGCATACGTATAAAGTAATAAAGTAACCTATAATGTGGGGTGGTGGCAACAAGTGGCAACCACAGAATTGGGATACATAGTATTTTATGGCCAACAAAAATGGAGTGCTTCATCGAGTTGGGCTGTGAACCAAGCAGAAACAGAAAATGGCCGACAAAAAGAGGAAAATGAACCAGGAAAAAGGCTGAAAAAGGAAGGCAAGCAATGAGAAAGTTGAAAATAGACTATAATTCTATAATCAACATTTGTCAACTTTGATCAACTAAGACTCAGAGTGTCGTAACTCTGCGGGTCAAAGTCTGAACAAACGATTCACGCTCATCTGGTGGCCGCCTGGTGGCCTCAGATTTTTCTGGCCGCAGCCACTATGGTCAAAGTTGAATCAGTGGGCCTTCACTGAAGAACAAAATGGGTGTGTCTAAAAATGCGGGAGTTGTTTCTATCCCCCAAAATATCCAATTTATGTTTTTCAACCAAAAAAATCATGGGAAAATGTTTTTTTTTTCGCCAACGGATGGGTTTGGGTTTGTTCCATCTTTTCTCCAACATTTTTGGACAAACCCAGATCTTTCGGTTCTGATTGGAGTCAGCCAGACCACCCGGTCGAGTTGCCTTTAGGCAACCAACGACGAGTGCGGCAGTTAGGTAGTTATGTAGGGAAAACATTTTAAAAAGCTTGGAGGAGCAGTGCACAAACCACACCAAAATTTGATAAAGATCAAATCATCCTAAATCAACCAATGGATCATGTTCAAGATCTGGTCACCCTGGAAAATTCTGGAAAAATACACGGCCAAATCCATAGCCATATCATATTGGAAAACCATCAAAATCCCATGGCTCTCAATGCCTCCAAGCTCCGAAGGGTGCGTTACGCAGAGGAACCTTCACGCTGAGCGATGACTAAAAGTCGCGGGGCTTTCGCATCGAACCTACGAAGCCCCCAAAAAACAAGGATGGATCGCATGAGCTCAGAGACTCGACCATCAAATGTCATTGGAAATCTGCTGCTTCCGGTTTTAGCTGTTTTTGGGGTTTCAGAAATACACAAAAAAGAACTTGGAACGTATATGCAGAATTGATAATCATACAAAAAGTGTGATTCATATTAGCATCAAAAACATGGGGAGAATTTTGATAATTTGTTTTTTTTTAATCACCCAACATGCTCACCCAAATGATTTTTTTTTGGGTGATCTCTCATCCTTTGGTGACCTACGTCGGATTCATTGACGAAAAGAGAACCCGCCTGGGACTCTCTGAGCCAATGCTTTCGGGGCACGTTGGCCCGGTAGCGACGCAGCAAAATATTGATATTAATATGCGTTTGGCTCAAAATAGGCTACACCCCAAATATCCAAATGCAATGGTCTATCGATGTTTATCATCATGTTCCAAAAATTGAAATGGCCATTTTTCAGGTGTCCCCCAGTTTCAGACCACGTGATGCGTCGCCAGTGGCGATGGCTTTTTTTCCCTACCGGCGAAGTTGCTGAGTGGCGAGCGGCCGCAAGCTATCACACAAGGCTGAAAGGGCAGGCTTTTTGTTGAGGATCCAGTCGGAATACATACCCTAAAATGAAACATTGAACCCCGAAAAAGGCCAGAATCAACGATGACAAAACAAGTTATCCCGCCCAATTAAACAACATACCTCCATACTACTTTTTGTGCTGCATATTCACTTCCCCCCTGGTCAAGCTTCCCTTTACCGATGAGAATGGCTACCCATTCACAATAGCCATGGCTGAGAAACACCGAAACTGTCGGTTTCAATCGTTGGAAAACACAACTTCTTTGGACGGACAGTGCTAGTGCTGCTAGTGCCACCCTTGAAAATCATCATGTGACAACCCGCTGGATGGAGAGCTCTCTTGCCGAAAAATCTTCGCTGGTCATTCTGCGATGTCGGTGATATCATATCCATCAGCGATTTTTCTATTGGTGAGATACTGACCATGTCCCAGTTTTTTTGGACCTGAGCGTAACCCTCGAGATTGATTTTACCGGACCCACGGGATTTCCTTTAAACGAATCGCATGAAAAATCACGCGCATCCCTTGGGAAATCATCTGGTCTTGCTGTTTTTCAGTGCTTGTCTCTGCTGAATTTTTTTCTGATGACTTTGCCATGGACTTTGCTATCCATCCAGGACGTCACTGGTGGAAGTCACAACCGGTGGCTGTCTCAAAGACTTCACTGGCATTGGCCAATCTCGGATTGGAAGGGCCAAGGGGGTCGTTGATCAGATTCCCCTTTTCAAATGGAGTTCATCAGAAATGATTGGGACTTCACTGCAAATCATGGATAAACAAACATAAGACCATATGACCATAAATAAATTATAATAAATATATATATATTATGAATCATAGGTGTTTGACCAACTGTTCACCCATATCAGGAAGGATGCAAGTGATATGTCGCCATGGCTCTTTAGGATTCTTTAGGCTCCAACTTGTACACATGGCTACTTTCAGCTGTCCGAACCAACCATCCCATCCCGCCAAGCTGCTCAAAACGTTTGTCGCCTTCCAAGTTATGCCTGCGCACGTTGCGCGCGTTGCGCGCGCAACGCACGTGAATGATCAGCGAAAATCATTCCAGGCGCCATTGGATGGTCATTGATGGTCAGTTCCAAATTTTCACCCATCAGTCCTCATGACCCACGCTGGAGGTCTTGAATTTCGACCCACGAGTTAGTTGGGGTGTCACAAAAGAGAACTGGATACAGCATGATACAAGCAACAAGGATGGAGAAATCATGAAAATCAATAGAAATCACTTATAACCTTTTTGGGATGTGGTAACATAGAGATACATAGAGATGTAGCAAACGAAAAAAAGGCAGATCCAAGCAGAACATCGCCACGATGCAATAGTCGGGCAACCACTGACCACAAGGATCTTCAAATATCTTCAAACATCAAAAATCATATTGCGGGGATGCAATTTCGATGCATAACAAGGTGGCTAAACCATGCCAAACCTAGTAAAAATTACCAAAATATTGCCAAAGATCAAGTAGTTTGAGTTCCGAAAGCCCCACCCATTTTTCTTGGCAGGGCACACGACGCGTGGTAAGAGTTCCTGCAGCTCCAGCAGCTGGGTGCTAAGGTCCTGGCACCAGCTCTGCTGGATGGATAGCAATTAACATCAATTAACCAATCTCCCCATGAAATACTGCGCGGTTTCATCATGTTTCCTATGGCTTAATTTAGCATAGGTGGCTTATGTGTAAACATACACCTAAACGTGTTCCTATGACTTAGTTCGCGTCCGCCTGATTTCAAACCGCTTGGTTTTTCACCTGTTGGAGTCTTCCCCGATTCTGGACCATCGCCCAAGCCGATACCGCTGGGGCAGGGGGTGAAGAAACAATTTGGTTAAGCCACGATTTCTACATGAAACCTTTGGGATGAAATGAAGAATCAATCCATATCATCACCATATCTATCCATATCTCACAAAGGAAAAACCTCCAAAAAGCAAGATCAGCAAGAAACTATTGGTAGATGTCACCATGGAGAAGAACTATCTCCAAATCTTAGGCTGGTCCCAGCTGGCAACCAAACCTGCAGTGAGATGTCAATTGCTAAGTGGAAAAAACTACATAGCTCCAGTCATTAGACATCTCAAAAGAGCAAACATCAACAATGGTTCAACAAGTTGGTCATAGCCAAAAACACCCCTTCCAAGACGTTTGCAAAACCTCTTCCGTTGCGGACCCAGTTCTTTCTTGTTGGCCATGACGGTGGTCCCACGGTCCCATCTCCTCAACGGTGCTTGGCTCGTCTTTCAATTTGATGACTCGACGGCAACCTCGCCAGGTCACCGAGGTCACCCAGGTCACCCAGCACTAAGGGCTGCCATGGAAATCACCACGTTTCAACACAAAGTTGGCCTAGTTGGCCTAGTTGGCAACCTATAGCTATGTTAGTTTACTGGAGAGTAAGCTGAGTTTTAGGGGATCAGCAAAGATGTGATTTGGGGAGTTTCGGTAATCTGAATTGGTGTCAATCTGCATCCACCATTTCAGGAAATCAGGGGGATTTTGGGCGCTGCGAAAAAAGAACCCGAGGTTTTCCAGTTTTCCTACATGCCATAGTGGCCATAGTGATCATCGTGTGGGCATTCCCTGTTTTTGAGGACCCAAAATATCCTGTTTTGATGGTGTATCTCATTGTATCCCCATTTGTACTTGGTTACGTTTAGTAAACTGCGAATATAAAAAACAGGTTTCTCCGAAAATAGGCTACACCCAAATCCTGCGTTTGTAGCCAAATTTTGCCAACAAAATAAAGAAATGTTGCAGGAATACCCCATTTTCAACACACAAAACATTGCAGGAGATGACCATCTCTTTCCCATGGCTACAAAAGTCGCCACATCTCTTACCCAGGGCAGCTGGCACCTACATCTCGACACCAAACCTCAGCGTCCGTGAGTCAATTGGATGAATCATCGATTTTTCTGACAGGCATAGTCTGGAACTATGTCTAACTTTTCATAAAACATCATATAAAACCCAATACAAACATATGACCATTTGCCAAAAATAGTTGACAGAAGTTTGGTACCAGTTGTTGATAATTAGGTTTTTTTTGTGTGGGTCTTTTGTGGTCTAGTGATTTTTCCAAAGCCCATAACTGCCATAACTCCCATGGAAAAAGTGTCCAGTTCATCCTCTCCCAGCGGATCCAAGTGGCTAAATCCACCGCAGCCTCGGCTTCCACATAGGAATCCCCGATGGAGACGAAGAGCAGATCCGGCGGCTTATCTGCTGCGGTGAAAAAATGGGTGGCATACCTCTAAGATCTAACTGATCTAACTGATCCAACTAACAAACTATCTAACTAACTATCTACAGTAACTATCTAATACTGATTATCTGACTAGCTATCTAGCTCTATCTATCTAGCTATCTAACTATCTAACTATCTCACTATCTAACTATCTAGCTATCTATCTACACGGGTGTGTGGTCCAAAATTGGGGAGACCCACCATCAGAAAGTGGCCAAATCCATGGATTCTCTCGACTGGATTTGGGCTTAGCATATGTTTGGACCCCATAGACCTACTGAGTCATCTCAAGTCCAAGTCAGAAAATTTCTTCAAAAAGTCCTCTAAGCTTAGAGTTTAAGTTGGGTCATTTGGGGATGATTCCCCTTATGATTTTGGTCTAATTATCTAACTATCTAACTATGTCTATCCAGATGATTCCCAATGATAGTTATCTAACAATCCAGATGGATTTGTTCGTCTACTATGGTGGATCTTCCATCCCAACGGGTCGCAGTCGCAACGTCAGACAGCCTGTGAGCTTCTTTATGGCCTGGACGTGGCTTTGAAACACACAGCCTATGGATAAAACATGGTATCTCTTGGGGATATCATGGGAATAATATCTACCATCATATCTGGGGAGTAAGTATGAATCAGTACCATCTTGGACTATAACTGGCAGATAATCAAAATTGACGGATAACAATGATAACAACTACCACCATCAATATCAATCAACGGATATCATTCATGGGGCTCAACTATCAAATGGGGATGTTAATGGATATAAGTTTAAGTAATAATTGTCACTGGGGTAAACCTGAAAAAACAAACCAGCCCCAATCTCACCAGAAACAAAGGGTGGTATAAACCATGCTGGAGGTTTTTCTATTGGCTAAAAACCACATTCTTCCTACATCAGTACTGGATGTCCATTTTTTGTCTCCCAAGAAGCGGTCACCTTTTGTCACCCCGTGCGTCACCAGGGTGGCCTGAGACATGGCTTTCCTTTTGCAGAGGACGTACAAGTCAACGCCAGGCTCCTGGGCACGCACTGAATTTTCACCCATTTCATATACAAACTTCCTTTTAGAGAGAAAAAAATATGTGTTTCCCCTTTTGATCAAGGTTACGTTTGGTGAATCTTACATACCAAAAAACATACAGGATGGCTCTTGCCACAAACAATCAGCCAACATTCTGGTACATCTCTGGACTTGTTGTTCCAATGCTCAAAGTACCTGACCCCACCTTGTGGGATCGTGAAACACCCAAAAAAGTGTCCAATACCCAAACACCAAAGCTCAATAGTTCCATCGCTACACCATTTAAGCTGTGTTTTTTTGGGTATTGGAACACACACATTAAATCACATTACCCTCTGGTAAATTAACATAGACCCTGAAAATCCCCAATTTTTAGAGGAAACTAATCTTCCAACCGATTAATACCAGGTTCTATGTTAATCTACTGGAGGGTATATCACAGCTGTATGTTTTTTTGGGGGTTTTGGAACCACAAATCACATTAAATCACATTAAATCACATTAATACCATGCATTTGCTTTAAAGAACGTACCTAAGGCGGCCAGCTAGAGCTAGCGCGGCCAGCAGAACAGAGCTCCTGCGAAGCAGCCATCATGCGTCGTTTGTCCAGCACCTGGATGACTCGATGACTGTCGATGACTGGGTCATGATATAAACATGATAAATTAACCATGTAATTATCATTTATAAATGACCATAATTATTTGACATGATAATTACCATTTGATTATTAAATGGATGGTTATGACCATAATTATTTGACATGATAATTAATTTATTATGGTCAAACAAATGACTGGTAAATGGATTTTAAATGGTATCATATCTAATTATGGTAAATGGATGACTGGTCCAGATAAATATGGTTATGTAAATAACAATACGTAAATAACAAGACGTAAATAACAAGATAAATCATATAATATTGTTATACTGATGATAAATATGGTAATATCATAATTAGATATATATAATATGATTATGTAAATAACAAGACCTTAGATATCAGTATGATCGATATGATAAATTGTGATGTTTGGAATAGGTCAGAATTCTTTACTGGTTGGTGGTTTCAACCCCTCTGAAAAATATGGAAGTCAGATTGGATCATCATCCCAACTATTGGGGAAAATAAAAGTCATGTTCCAAACCACCAACCAGTTTATATATCTGGATACACGGAAGTATGATGTTGATTTGTCATGTGTAATCGTCACACTTTTTCGTGCCAGTCCAAGCTGGGCAGTCCGCTGGGATTGGTCCAAGGGGATTTTGTGATGAACGAACAAACTCCAACATCGACGCAGTTTTTCGTGGGAAAGTCCTCGAAGTAAATGCTGGATTTTCATGATCAAGTCCTGTTCTCCTGGGCCTCAAATAATTACTATTGACCCTGACGATAGCTACAAATCTGAAAACAAATCCTTCAAAAGAACTGGAAAAGTTTAAGCCGCTATGGTCCCAATAGCAGTAGAACGTCCCGTATCAATCACCGCTGTTGACATCACTGGCGACCCAGGTCGGCCTCCCGGGAGTAGACGATGGGAATATTCAATTCGTGGAAGAGATTTTCCCAGTCGACACCTCAGAGCTGCTGAAGTTTCTCAAAATCCAGGAGTTTCTACCCTCTGGTAAACTAACATAACTATAGAAAATCACCATGTTTAATGGGAAAACTCACTATTTCAATGGCCATGTTCAATAGCTTTTTGTATGTTTACCAGAGGGTACCATCCAGTCCTGTTGGATTTCATCTGAAGCAACCCCCAATGAAAAGTGATCATCCAATCCTGAAATCCTGATCTGGTAAATTACTGTTCTAACCTTTTTGGAGGTTACCGTAAATCAACTTTCCCTTCAAGTGCCAGGATCTGAAGTGGTTCTGCTTCAGGCTGCGATTGGAAGTACTCAAACAAGAACTATTCCAAGCAAACCTAGTGACGAAACCCCCATGAAACCTGGTAGTCCTATAGAATATCATACATACATACCTATATGTGTATATATGCATGTGTACATGTGTATGTATAAATATATATATATGTACATACATACCTATACATGTATCTATATATATACATACATATAATCCCAAGCTCAACCACCAACCTCAATAGGTCTGGCCCGCGACCGCCCTGAGTCTGAGACTAGGCATATATCGTTTGGCCGAAACTTGTAGCCATGGCCTCCTGAGCCCACGATGCTGTCATGAGCCAACTGGGCGCATTTCAGCGTTTCGGCCGAAACATGGGGGGGAAACCGACCATGACTATAGTTATAACTACCATAAAACCTAGTTATTGTAGTTATAAACCAACTTAGCTATCTTGGGGGCCCCACTTTGTAGCAAATATTGAAAAAGTGCCTATTTTGATCTATTTTGGATGGTCTGTGAGTTTGTGTCCCAGTTCTTTGGAAACTGCCATAGACACTTCATGCCAGAACGGGTGCAACGAAATGACCAGATTTCATCCAGAATCCCATGGCTATCCATGGCTATCCTGGGTCATTGTCCCGAAAAAAATTGGGCCATCACTGGGGCCAACCCCCAACATCCCCAACCCACTCCCCGCCAAGCAGCGCAGCCAGTGTTACAATGGCCACACGACCCAGTGAGGCAGCCAGTCTCAAGGTTTCTCGCACATGCTCCGCATGCGTTTCCAGGACCTCCCACGAAACTTGGATGCAGCAGGGAACGGGGAATCCCAGTTTTTCTCAGCTAAACCCAGTTGCAAGTGGATTAACTCTAGGTTGTGTTTCTGCTCCCAAAAAAATGAAAGCCCAAAGTGATCCAAAATCAAGCAAGTGAAGCCTCAAAAGCTCAACTGAACTACTCAGCCCCCAACCGATTTATCGGGCGTCAGTTCTTCGTTGACCACCGCCTCGCCAGCACAGCGTCACTGTCCCCGAAAAGGGACTTGACTCACCCCAGACACTCTGCAGGGGTTGTGGGTTTCCACCCAAAAAAAAGATCCCTCTGAGAACATCAGTTTCAGTACCCTCTGGTAATTTAACATAACTATGGAGAATCACCATTTTTAATGGGAAAACTCACTATAAATGGCCATGTTCAATAGCTTTTTGTATGTTTACCAGAGGGTAATATACTCAAATCTCATCATCTCCATATCCCCACCACTCAGCGCACCGTTGTGGGAAGCAAGGTATCGTCCCAGTCAAAGACAATGACGGTGCCTGAAAGCGTTTCAGAACTGGGAATCACCACCGTTGGAATCTTCGTGGCGCTGGAAAAACGGGAAGAAAACCCAGCATCCCAAAGTTTCTTGTGAAAATGTGTGCCTATTTGCGAGTGCATGTTGGATCATGTTGGCCTATGTTCCATATTTGTGGCCCATTCGGTCCTTATTTCGGGAACCTTTGATCTGAAGAGCTTCTGCCGTCCGAATTACCAGAGGTCTGTCATCGTTGCCATCCAAACCAATCCAACCTCTACGAATGCAACGGGGAAAACGTGGTATGTAGGGTATGCTCATCCATCCCAGAATGGGAATCCTTATAATGGATATGTGTATACATATACATATACATATACATATACATATATATATATCATTATAAATCCCTACCAATGGATTGATGACCATCACCCAATACGACCCAATATGGGCCAATTTGCCACAGCGCAGCATATTCAGTGTTCGGACTATGACGATCACCTTCAATTGCGCCAAAGATGGCTCTTCTCGAGATACCCTGCCAAAAATCATCAACAGTTTCACTGGTTAGTATACATAGTATACTGTGTATATTGTAAATATATATATATATATTATATAATTACCCGGTTATTGCAACAGAGACCGGATGGTTCAGCCAAGATACTGCTAGAACTTGCTTTCTCTCCTTTTCCAGTCCAGGTGGATGTATCTTCATCCAAACCTCCATGCGGATGGAAAACTGCGTCCAATCACTTGCTCATTGGTCCAACTGCACGGCTTCTGCTGGTTGATTCACATGGTTTCACATCTGAATGGAGTGTAAAAACAATAGTCATCATCATGATAATCATAATCATAATAGTAATAATAAAAAAATATAATGATAATCATAATCATAATAGTAATAATAAAAAATTATAATGATAATCATAATCATAATAGTAATAATAAAAAATTATTATGATAATCATAATCATAATAGTAATAATAAAAAATTATAATGATAATCATAATCATAATAGTAATAATAAAAAATTAGTCAGGTAGGATAACAATACCAAAAACCAAACAACTAAGGGGTAGAATATGTCTATTTGTATGAATATATATATATACTATTTATTTATTCATTTATTTATTGTATTTATATTTGTATTTATATTTATATCTGTGTGTGTGTTTTCGTCTTCCCCGCCAACCAGGCCATCGAATTTTTTGATGTTCACCCCAGATCCGCCTGCCAGAAGCTGTTCACTGATTTCCTGCATCCAACAGCTGCAGAGGGGTCTTCGGTCTTCGGTGCTCCCGCATCAATCTGAGACGCCGACCACACTTAGCCGTCGACCAGCTCCCTTCAATGAGGGCTTCGGCCTTCGCTGGTACCAACTCCCTCCAGTGCAGCTAGAGACGGACTGTAACAGTTTACAGTTGCTAGGTTCTTAGTATCGTCCCCAGTTCTGACATATGTAACCATCGAACTCCCTCCAAAAAATAGGGATATTCATCCAGAAATGGAAGGTTTTCAATGGGAAAAATCAGCAATATATAAATGGAGGACAATTCATGGGATTCCGTATGGGAAAGTCTTCGGAATCAAACGGCAATTCTCCAAAAAAAATGCCATGTTTGATGACACCGGCACTGTGATTTCCCCAGATTTCCCTAGGTCATGGCTCGAAAATCCAGGATGATCCCCCACTTAAATATTGAATAGTATAAGCCCATACAGAATCATCATCAATAGGGGTTATGAAGCCAACAATGATGATTATTCAACAAGGAATAATTGTGGGCTATTGATAGGGCCGATAGGGGTTATGAACCCAACAATCGTCAATACAAACCCAACAGGCGCGACGATTTCAAGAACATCCTTCCGGAAGTTCGAACCATTCTCATTCTCAAACGGCAACTTGCTGCACAGCATGGCGTGAATGTGGGCATGCCAGAACTCATTGAGATGGCTTTTTCGGAAAATCCATAGGAAACCACGTTTTTCGTTCATTTCCCGCATCAGATACCCTCTGGTTATTTAACATAGCCATGGAAAATTGCCAATCTATAGAAGATTTTCCCATTAAAACCTCCATTTATAAGGGATTTTCCATGGCTATGTTAAATAACCAGATGGTATGTGGTTTGGGTTTCAATGTTCCACTTGTGGCGATGACCATGTCTGCCCAGTGGCTGGTTCATCATGGAAGGTCTTCTGGTGTACAACTTGGGATTGCCTGGCACGCTTGCTGACAGCGATCTAAAGCTAGTTGAGAACCTCCAAGGACCAACGTATGTGTGACCCAATTATGATCATGTTCAAGATTTTAGGAAACATGCCAAAGCAAACTACCCTGCAGTTGAAGTAAATCCTGAACCCATTGATTTTCTCAATTGCTTCAAGCTCATCGAAACCTGGTTTGGTCTCAGAGCAAAACAATCCCTGCCTGGTTTCTTGAAGTCCGAAAAAGTACCTCAGCTGCTTCAAAACGCATGGCACAGCACTGTACACCTTCCAGCCTGTCAGCAACTTGCAGTCACAAGCTCGAAACTTGCCATGTTTGAAGGCATAATTAGAGGAGTTTGCGTGCCTAACCCGACCCCAAATGATGTACGTGGTGAAGCTTGTGATAGCCAACATGGTTGGTATCTACTTTGCCCCAAAAATTATGAAAAACATCAATGGTCATTCCCAAAAAATTGGTTTTCTATAAAGATTATAAAGGTTTTGAACAAACTTCAAGCCCAGAACCTTGATGTCTGTAAATTTCTGAAGCTTAATTTCTAACTATAAAGGTTTTGAAAAAGCTAAGTCCAGTCACCAATCGCGCCGAGAGACTGGGACAATCAGAACCCAAGCTGCAACTATCCTGGAGATCGCAGTTAACCCCCAGCAGTTCCAGCACCAAAACCATGACTGGTTGGTGGTGCAATTTCACCATAGAAATAGTGCATTTACCCATTAAAAAAAAAGTGACTTTCCATAGCTATATACTGGTTGGTGGTTGAAAAAATACCATCTTGAAATATGATGGAGTGAAAGTCAATGGCTTTCGGATGACATCTATCCCATATATATGTATATATATATGAATTATGGAAAATATAATCCAGGATCATGTTTTTTAGACCACCAACCAGCCATCAAAAGACTTTTGATGAGGTAAACCCAATAACAAACAAACCTACCATTGATTGAGGGATGATTTATAGCACCCAAAATGATGCCAACTTGGGGATGGTGACTATGACATTTTAGGTAAACACCGAATCAAAACTAACCACGTCGAAAACGTATCAACCAATTTGGGTTCAAAAAAATCATCTCCAGATGTGGAATGTGGTGACCCAATATTCAATACATTGATGGTTGCTACTCTTTAAGCCCAAGTTGGTTGGTGGACTTTGCACACAAGAAAATACACAACTTCAGCGCAATTGGTTGACTCCAGAAAACGCCAGAAAACCCAACATGTCCCTTTTCTTGGTCAAATCTCCACTTTTGATATGGCAAAGGCAACCAATTTTTACATGGCAAAACCAGATTTTGAAGGCTGTAGAGTGTCATTTTTCCCGACTACATTGTTGCTGATGAAATACCAGTGACAGTGACATCCCAGCTCACACATTGTGTACTGTTTCCCTTATAATCCCCATTGAGTCCTATGCAATCCCTATGACATCCTTATATCCCCATGTTTATTATATAGTTATATCATGTTTATATCCCCATTGTTCTGTCATGTTTCACTATATATTATATCCTAATATCCTCAAATATATATATATATATAACGCAAGGTTTGGCTGAGAGGTAGTAGGAAGCCCCTCGTCTGTGCGATCCAAACCTTAGTGGGCACCCGGTTTGACCTGCCCACGGGCCATTTGCGGCCTTTGGTGCACTGCGCTTTGCGATTTGAGACTGAACTGGTTCCACCCTGGTCTCCTTTTGCAAGTGCTCTGCCAGAGTGGTCAACTGGCATCACCATTTGCGCCTGACCAAGCGCTCTACCAGGACAAGATCGGGCTCTGTTTCCTGTGGGCATTGCGGTTGACATCGTCCTGCAATTTCACATCAACATCCTGATCATTTCTGAGTATTACATGGTTTTCCAGATTGTCCTCTCCATTGCGATCTTATTGGACTTTCAGAATTACCCCAACACAGAGAAGGCGGCATCGCCGTCACAGGGCATCAGCCCGTTTCCAGTGGCATCTACTACGCACTGGGCGGCAGTGGCTAACGCGGCATCAGTTGCGAACTATCCACCATCGTCTACAGAAGCATCATTCCAGAGATCTTGGGCATCTTCGCAGACTGAGGGAAGCAATGGCGGAAGCCAGCAAGACCCCTTGGAGGTGCGTGTGGTGCAAGCGTC
>Ga0126342_10012425_pt1 | contig 15186 bp, 18 predicted proteins | sample Cyp1metagenome_FD_92528 | JGI IMG/M metagenome (GOLD analysis project Ga0126342, IMG submission 92528) | Coral microbial communities from Lord Howe Island, Old Settlement Bay, Australia - Cyphastrea 1 metagenome | ecosystem: Host-associated > Invertebrates > Cnidaria > Coral ...
AAGCTTAAGGTGAATGCTGTGTGTATATCAAGAAAAACACACATGTATATACACATTATGTATATACACATTACGTATATTATATTGTGTTATTTATACATCATATTATGCATATATATATATGTGTGTGTGTATCTGTGTGTTCAGAATTGTGGTGAGTGGTGCGTGAACCATTTGTTTCAATGGAGAAGTCGAGCAAACATCATCAAACAAAACTAAAACATGGGAAATTAAAAGAAATCATGAACATGGTAAGACGATGGATACACATGGTAGGATTTAACATGAGTTGGAGTCATGAACCACCTAAAAACTGGTTTTAGCCTGGTTTAAGCAGATGGGGAAGATCACCTAAAAACCAACCCAGCATTTTGTGGATGAACCTCGGCAAATTCGCAGAGTATCGAGCAGGTTTTTGCACACGTTGGAATTCAGCAGCGAGAATCCCATTCTGAATGGTACATGATTTTGCCTGGTAAAATCCCTATTACCCTTTGGTAAACTAACATATAACTATGGAAAATCACAATGTTTAGTGGGAAAATTCAATATAAATGGCCATTTTCAATAGCTTTGTTAAAGTCCCAGAGGGTACTATGAATGGCTCAATGTCCCATCCTACGCCAGGCCTATGAATTTCCATAAAAATATCAAGATTGGTCGAGACCTGTATCAAAATCGTATCAAAACCATATCAAAACCATAGCAAAATCATATCAAAACCACAAAAACCTTGGACCTTTTCAGAAAATCTTGGACCTTGATCCTTTTGGAGATCGACATGTGATACAAATTGAGACAAGGTTGTGCTCCCGGTTATTTTGTTGGTTTAGTTTCCCGCCATTAACAAGTTCCATAGATCTACCATAAATCCATCAGTTCACCTACTCTTCTCAACCAACTTAGCTAGCCTAAAGGGCCTAAACCCACTTTCAATCCCCGTTTCTGTTCCTGAAATCTTCATAAATCTCGAACGCAGCTGCCTCCGCTCATGTTCAGCTGCACCGGCCCCTTGATACATCCACCACATCCATCCACATCCTACGCTCAGTCCGCGCGGCTTCGTGCCTTTGTGAACATGGAAGGCGGGGGAACTTCCGGGAAGAAGCCTTGGTGCTGATGATATGGCATACCCTACCAAGTATGGTTATAACTAACAGACATAGCTACGAAAATAACCCATTTATAGAAGATGATTTATATGAATCATGATGATTTCTGATTTTCTTGGATGATAAACTGATAAACCTATTAAAAGGTGACTTTCCATAGCTACGTTAAATGACCAGAGAGTATTTAATTGGATCGACTTTGATTTATCGAGGATATTTTGAGTAAGATAGGTTTATAAACTAAGTTTGAACTGGGGTCACCCACTTTGCAAGACTATTTTATGTGCAAACTTGGGTGGTTAATTAGTAGGTCCGTGAGTGCATTTTTTGCCGTAAATCATTGGATGAAAACAACAGGTCGAGAGGTAGTGAATCATTAGACTTCATCTATGTAGAGGGAAATCAATACACTAGCCTCAAAAGGGATAGAAAAGGAAAATCCTACTAAAATCATGATAGATCAATCCAATTAATCCCAGTACAACAGCATAATCCAGCATAATCCAGCATAATCCAGCATAATCCAGCAATCCCACAGTAACTTTTGAATCTGTTTGAGGGTTACCGGTTACTAATAGTCACTAACCCCATCCAGTGACGTCTCCAAGGTCACCTGCCATGCTTCGTGATAATATGTGCAGCATCAGGGATGGAAGCGAGTTTCTTGTTGAATGTTTTGGAGATTTTTGGAAGCTAGAAATTTCAATATTTTTTGGTATAATTTGTCTGGAATGTTGAGGGGTAGCTGGCAGTATGTTTGAAGATTTGAAGAGTAGCCGTAGCCATGTGCAGAGTATTTTTGGGTCACAAATGAGTGACGCCAACATGTTGGATTGAAGATCTGACTTTTCTCCAGTGCTTGGATGGGGCTACCCTCTGGTAAACTAACAAATAGCTATGGAAAATCACCATCTTTAACAGCTAATTCAACTATAAATGATGCCATTTTCAATAGCAAACTGTTAAATTACCAAGGGGTAGGTCCCAACTTGCTGCTGTGATCTCCGCATTTCTTTGGCCCAAGGAACAATGATGCAGCTCTGACAGGAAACGTTTGCAGTAAACCCCCATTTTTGGATTGGTTTGAACATACGATATCCCTAAATCTAATGGTTTATCGCACAATTTCCTCATTAAGTGGCTACAAAGGGGAATGGGAATAATTACCGTATTTTTGAACACACCCATTTGGATCTTTGGATTGTCAAAGCATGAGAACACACTGCTTTCCCCTTGGCACCGGCGCTCCGTCGAAAGCCCACCGACACCAAACACATGGTGGTCTTTAGGGCTTCCACATTTTTGATGGTGAAGCCAGCGTTTTTCATGGCACCAACTGGAGCGATTTATGATGGCCACCTGGATGCCTGGATGCGATGTTTGGAAGGGTATATAAGGGCCATAGACACAGATGTGTGGGAGATTTTTTTGGATGAACAAAATGGGATTGAAGCCATTTTTGCTGGTAATCTATTGATGTAAACAATATTGATAAGATCATTCTTGTGGGGATTATATACTGGGGATATTCACGAGCAATTTTGAATACCATTATTTCATTGAAGCCTTGTGGTTCTAGTATGATACAGGGTATAATGGACATATCATTTGGTGGCAGTAATTTGGAGCCATGGTCATGGGGGATATGAATATATATATATATATAGGATTATGTATATGAATGGATGTGAGTCAACAAAAAAAAAGGCTCAGGCTCAGGTGGATTTCCATGGTAGCTGAATGTGACATGGAGGGATGCCAGGGATTTTCGAGGCAAGGAGGATTGAAGCCTCAAGATTTTTTGGGAATTACTGTAACAAACAACTATGGTAAACATACCAAAAACTATGGAAATTCACCATCTTTTACTAGGTAAATCAACCATAAATGGTCATTTTCAATAGCAAAGTGTAAACGTTTACCAGAGGGTATGAAATATGTGAGGCCTTTTCCCTGAGGCCTTGATTCGTGGCAACTGCTGGCGGAAGAGTCTTTGCGCCGAGCATGACTGCAGCTGTGCCGCAGGACAGTTGGGTACGTCACTAAGCCAACAATGATGCAGCTTCCCCAACTGGGTCTCAGATGGTGCAGTCCTGATGTAACTGGGAGATGGTAGATAGCCATAGCCTCCTCTTATGGGCAGTTCGAAGCCTAAGTCCAGAGTCCATGGGAGTCCATAATTTCAGGTGCCAGACGGGAAATGACTTGTGCTGAACATGGTCATTGATGATGACTTCTATTGAGCCTAGATGTAAGCCCAATCAGGTGTGCCCTCAAAGTCTTGGACTTCTTCCTAGCTCATCCTCATCTAACTCCATGAATTGCTTGAGCTTGCTGCTTCAAACCGCTGATTTTACGGGACTTCCCCATTTTTGAGTCGGTAACATGATATATAATCATGTACATATAATTTATAATCATATATATATACACAATCATGTACAATCATATACAAACATATATAATCATCATATATAATTATATATAATCACATAAATATATACATGATAATCATTATAATTATTATATCAACCATTCATTGTAGATTTCCCCAAGAGGTCGTCTTCCCCGGACCGGCCCAGGACTTGACCATAGGCAGCGCCAGGGCTGCGCTGCAGGGCTTCAAAAAGGCCCGGGCCTGGACTTCAGCGTTGCAGGTGCTACGGAAGACGCTACGCTGGTGCTACGGTGATGGGGGGATGGCGAATACTGGTTGGTGTTGGGATGATATATGATGATATATGGGACATCTATAGGTGAAATTTCTATGGGTTTATGATGGTTTATGGTTATGAAACAACATGAACTAACTGACTGGTTGGTGCTTTGGAACATGGCTTGGAACATTGAAACCCCTTCCTAGTTGGGATGATGATCCAATCTGACGAACTCAATCATTTTTCAGGGGGGTTCGGTTGAAACCACCACTTAGTTTTTTTTTACCCCAGAAATGGATAGAAAATGGGATGATGATCCCAACTGACCATATATTCTTGGGGCTCAACCACCGTGCAGCACGTTGGGATTTAAGGAAACCACAATGGCTGGTGAACCACGGAATAGGCATCGCAATGGCTTCATCCAAAAGTCAGGGGACAAAAACGTTATAAGAAGACTCAGACGGCAATGATGCTAGGGCATCAACAAATCAACGTCATCATAAATCATCCAGAAAAAAAACAAAAACACATATTCATAGTCAGAAAATTTTTGAAATAAACTTGAAATCAACCATGAATCCATTGTTTTGGGCAAAAAAACAGAATTTTGACTCAGTTGGTGCGGAAAACACAGCGAGGATGCGACAGGACGAGCTGATGCCAGATCTGCCTGCATGGACGCTGGCAGCTCGGACACCGGTGAAAGCTGCGGTGAAAGCTTGGGAAGCACGGTGGGCCCACGGCTACCCGCTGGTTACTCATAGCTGAAGCCATGCTGAAGCCATGAACCATAGAAAATCATAGTTAAATAGAGTATAGACATATATAAACATGAATAAACATGATGATTCACCTGTTGAAAATATGGTGATTTAAGCCAGGGCCATAACCTTCGTAGAATTTTCGGTTGGGTAACTCCTTGTTCGGATCCTGAAATCTGAAGTGGACTAAATCCCTTTTTACCCATCCCTTTCCCACATTGCTAAATAGGTTAACAACACATGATTCATCATGAGGCTATAATATGCTATAATATGCTATAATATAGAGCAATGTACCATAATGTACCACTATATAATTGGGAACAACAGTTCATTGAGTTGACATGTTCCATTTTCAATTTTTTTCATCCCAGGTGATGGCATGCATGGCCAGCGGCCACTGGCAGACTGCCTCTGCGCTTCTGGACGAGATGTCTCAAGTAGCCTGGCAGGATGCCTATGGCAGCTGGGATCTTAACGATTTGTCAATGTGGTGCTTATTGCGACCCTCGTAAACGTTTACAGTTTGCTATTGAAAATGATCATAAATTTCTCCATTTATGGTTGATTTACCTAGTAAAAGATGGTGAATGTCCATCGTTTTTAAGGTATGTTTACCAAAGGCTAACTATCTTCGAAATCGCGTTTCGGTGAGAACTCCGATGATCAAAAAAAGGGTGTCACAAAGTGACCGTGTAAACCCAGGATATTTAGAAAACGGCCCCAGTGTACTATATGCTTTACGTACCAATGTGGGTTCCCATTTGAATATAAATATAAGATGTACATATAGATGTTTAATTTTGATGTATCTATAGATGTATCTATATCATATTGTAACATTTGTAAGATCATTTGTCATCATTTTGTCACTATTTTGATCTCTTTTGGCGGTCACCAAGGTTTCTTCCAGGGTGAAACTGTTGGCAGTGCCTGGCGTGCCAAGGCTTCGGTGCAACCCAGCGTGGTCTGTTACAATGCCGTGCTGTCTGCACTGAGTCGAGGTGCGCGGCTCGATGTTGGAAAACACCCACCAATTGTACCCTCTGGTAATTTAACGTAGCTATTGAAAATGACAATTTTTACTGGGAAAATCCACTATAAATGGCCATTTTCAATAGCTATGTTAAATTACCAGAGGGTAGGAAGTTCGGAAGTGTGGGATTTTGGGACTTTTCACATGTTTGTTCACTTTGTTCACTTGCTTTAACTCGGAAATTGCAGGGGATGTGCTTCTTGAAGTAGTGAGAAATGCATGCAGTTTTGTTTTTGATATGTTGATGTGTTGATTTAGCATTCTTTATTTTCTTGCCATGATAACCTTGTGCAGTTAAGCATTTTTTCTCGGCGACTTCTGTTGAAATGGTGTGTTTCCCTTTCTTGGTGGGGACAAACATCTTCAGAACTACAAGAGTCATGTCACGGAAATCTACATGAGGTGGGAACATTTCGGAGCTTCTTTTGCATTTCATACCCCAATATTCAATATTCATCACTATTCAATGTCCGTAGAGTCGTGGGTGACATTTGGAGCTGAGATGACCGATGGCTTTCAACGCTGGATCATGGAAGTCTCAGGGCACCCAACCGGTAACCTCCCGGGCACACTATGGGTCTGAGGAGGCTACGGCGATGCCTTTCCAATCCTTTTCAGTCTTTCCATTCATATAATTATATATATATATATGGACACAAAATTATATGTATATTATGTATCTAATGTATTATCATTATAATGTAATGTATGATTGTATGTGTATATATATATATACATATGGACACAAGGAATTTCTTCGAACCAATGGAACCCATTGAGCCAGGGATTTGATTAGCTTTTTGATGACTCTTGGTCCTTCCACTGACGCCTCTCGCTGATGCCTGCGAGGTACCCAGGGAGAAGCAGCGCTGTCGAAGTGGCGAAGTTGGGAAGCGCAAGGCTGGTTGCATTTTCATGTTTAGTGAGTACACGCTGTGATGGTCCAAAAAAAGAACATGGGAAGTGGGCAGTGCCATCGCACTTTCAAGGCTGACCCTAGCTTCGACATGCTTCGACCACAACTATTTACAACCAATCAGGTGGCCAACTAAGTCCCAACTTTACACTTCCTCCAAACATGGGAATAGGGGAATAGCTGAAGTTCGCTGCAGACAATACCCCCAAAAATGTCACAACATTGATGGATGGGTTGAATTGGGCCGAGTTGGTACACGGCCATGTGTTCAGACAAGAACCAAGTACTTCAAGTACCCCAAACTTCAGGTTCTCCATCCCATCATTATCTCAGGGTCAATCCCCAAAAATACCCATGATTTCCCCAATCTCCTGGTGATTTTGGGACAAATCACCATTGAATTCCTTAAATTTGGTGATAAACCTATAGAACTCATGCGGTTTCCTGTAAGCCCCATGAAATCAAATTGGAATTTAAGTACATAGCATTGGAATAAACATGAATGAAGCCCATTCTTGATCCCTTTTGCATTTCCCATCATTTTCCTCAAGAAATGTTTCAGGTGTCCGTCCCAGCTGTGTGACCTACACCTGCCTGATGGGTTGCTGCCACTGGACCATGGCAATTCAGCTCCTTGAGCAGATGCCGCAGCAGCGCATGGAGACGGATCTGGTCGCATGGACACGTGGCGATGATATGGGGATGGCGCACAGAATCTGCGGATATAGTGGGCTACCCTCTGGTAAACTAACAGTTTGCTATTGAAAATGGCCATAGAAATGGTGGATTTACCCATTAAAAATTGTGATTTTCCATAGCTATGTTAGTTTACCAGAGGGTATATGTTATACGTACTCTGCATATCTCTGCATATGTCATGATAGATCATGATATATCTGGAACCATGTGGTGGTTTGCAGGGAACATCAGGGAACTAAGGAGTCCTATGAGTCCTATGTTTATGCACCACGGAGAAATGGGCTCGGAAACAGAGCGGTTGTCCTCAAAACCCACGGGCTTGGTGAATGGGTGGCTCAACATGGCTCGACCGACCAGGGGGCCCAGCCCCAGTGAATCTTCAGCTTGTAGATCTTAAAGGGGTCGAACGAGTGGCTAAGAAATGAGAGAGAGAGAGAGGGTCACAATCAGGTTGTAACTGGGGTTGATATCAGAATAGAGCCAATTGTAATTTTTTTGGGCATGATATCGCATGATAATGAAGAAAACCTATCTCATGTGCTTTTTCTCAGGCAAATCCAAGGCCATGTTGCTGGCCTTGCCATGGCTTGCCTAAGCTATTTGCAGGGTATCTCTGAGGTGAGCTGTGGAAAGGGGTCTCAAAACTTGGATTTCCAAAATCATCCAAAGTCCAATGGTATATCATGGTATATCATGGTATATCATGGTATATCATGGTATATCATGGTGTATCACTGTTTTTTCCCATCATTCTCCCAGTATATCATGACTTATCATGGTGTATCATTATTCTCCCGCTTGAATTTGCCATTCCCCGACTGGACAAATTCCTGCGTTAAAAAAAAATAAACACTGAAGCGCCGAGGAATGCTGCCCTGAACTCCTGTGCTGATGCCAGGCGCTGTTTGATCTGTTTACCTGGTTTACCTCAAGGGATTCTGGAATCCAACTACATAGTCACTACATTCCAACAGCAAGCTTACCATGGTAATCATGGTATTGGTCCTTAAACTGCCATCCGGATATGATATGATTGGATCATATTGGATCCCTCTGCGCAGAGAGCGCAGTCTGCGCAGCTCCTTGACCGCAGCTTTGAGCGATTTGATGCAATGGTTTTCTTCGGTAGGGAAATTCCAATTATTTTAAAAGGGACATGATGATATAATATAATTGGATATCATAAAATTGGATCATATATTATATATATTTTCCAATTTGCATAATATGTCTCCTTAGTAATTCGACTCGTTTTTTGAATCAATACGTTTGATGGATAATCCGACAATCCCTTGATTTTGATGCTGAATGCAGATCCAAAGGCGAATGGCTGAGCATCATGTTCCCTGTGAAATCTTCATAGGGTTTGACGTGTTTTTTTCCATGATTTCCTTTGAAACAATCCATTGAATGTCATATGTGTTGCTTAAATCCTACTCTTGCTTTTTCTTCAGTACATTCACCATTTTTTCCATTTTCTGTGACTAAAATATCTAAAATCCCCTTGTTTGATGGGCACTTTAAAGAAAACTACCTGCTGCCAGGAGTTGGCACCACGCCGTCCACCTATTGCAATTCATGGAGGATAGCCAAGTGAGCCCGGACATAATCAGCTGCCCGCACGCAGGTCTCCAGAAAGTTTGGGAACATGCGGAATGTCTACCCCTAGAAAAACACACGAAACTGGACATACTTGGAATTTAGGATGATGATGGTGATGATGATGATGATGATGATGATGATGATGTGAATGGTGAACATTAATCTTCAACATATTAGTGAAACTTATGTGATCCATGGGGATCCAGCCCGCCGAAGCTGACCGAAAAATCTCGACGCCAGCAGAGGTTTCAGCAGCTGCTTAGCCGCATGCGCCGTTCCCAGCGCCTGGGAGCGGAGCCTTGAGCTGTTCTCCAGGGCCCAGCAGCGATTTCGCCACTTGGAGATTTCGCCCCAACTGGTGGTTCAAGCAGGTAGAACACAGATTGCGTTATGAATTATATTATATTATGTTATGGTAATGGTGATCCATGGTGATTATCAATGGTAATCACCATTGCTATATTATGTTATGGTATCTCATGTCATATTTTTCGAATTTTAATATGGTAATGGTGATGTATTGACAATGTAGTGATGATCAGCATCCAGTATTAAGATCCATTAGCAAGACAGTAGACGTGGCAATCCATTGCGCATCCTTAGATGGGCCATGGATTAGCCAACTGGTGAGTAAGCGTCTAGGCTAGTCAACAAACTCCATGGCTCATCCATTGGTTCAATATGAAATCGTGTACATCGATAATACCCTCTGGTAAACGTTTGCATAACTATGGAAATCACCATTTTTAATGAGAAAACTCACTATCAATGGCCATTTTCAATAGCTATGTTAAATTACCGGAGGGTATATCAATACGACATATTCGACAGACAGAGATTCTCAAAAGGATTTATCCTGTGAAAAGTCGTATGATGTCGTATGTCACTTCCGTAAGAGCGACAAGACCACCGTTGTGTTGTTTGTCATATACTGACCATCAACTGTCACTGATTGCGCCTCCGCTTTGGTTAATTCTATTCATGTTTTCCTGCAACACACCCAAATTTTCCGAGATGTTTCCCCAAATTGAGGAAACCGCGTTTAAACACTTGCTTCAAGATGATGTGGTATCGAACATTTTTATTTTTTCAGGAGCATAGAGATCCTTTCCCGACCGACCAAATCACGAAAGATTATGCTCAATGTCTTAAAGACCATGAATTTCATGTTTTTTTTGTCAGAATATTCATGCGACGTCACTAGAACGGTCAGGGGATGAACATGGATGAACTATTTCAAAATGATCTTTCAGCTCAGTGAATTCTTGTAATCTATCCAGAGAGATCATCTTTTTCGCCATCATAACTTATCCAGAATCATCAAGAAATAGATCGGCTATAGAAACAATAGATAATCATAATATAATAATCATAATATAATAATAATAATAATCATCATCATATTAATGATTAATTCTTCTTATAATGGATATGATATAATAGATGATCCATATAAACTCCTGTCAATCGGTTCCCAAGGCGTTGATGCACAGATCTGTATGGCTGCACTTTCCGCCTGTGCCACCGGTGCCTGTTGGCAACACGCCTTGGAGGTGGGCGTTTTGCGGCAAACCTGAGAATTCACTGTTTAACGTGAAAGGGATGAGTTAAATTGAAATGACATGTCATGAAATTGTAACTTAGATAACTTAGATATACTTATAGATGTTTTATTGTTAATGTTACTTGAGTGAAGTTATTGATGTTTTATTGTAAATGGTGATGAAACCTCATGAACATATAGAGCCGACTGACAGTATATGAAAATGGGACTGATGTTTTATTGTAAATGAAATCTCATGATATAGAGTCAACTGTATGACATGTCTGAAAGCATATGACTTGTCAAAGAAGTACCATTGATTCAGAGAAGTGGTTGAGCTTGAGTGGCGTTGAGCTTGGGGATCATACCCCCAGAATGCGGTTGGATTTTTAGGGTTCTACCTGATTTTTCGTCAAAATCATGATCCCATGATCCATCACCATAGCAACCATAGCATTTTTTTCACGATCCATTAAAGTGGTAAGCATCAAGATATATTTCGATTGAACACTATGAACAATTATGAAAAGCGATATAATAATCCATAAAACCAGGTTTCTCCAGTGATTTCTCCATTGCAATGGTAAGTTTCATGGGTTGTTAAACATCACTTAATGACCATGGTGGTTCATTGCCACTGAAACGTTTCAACTAAAGAAGTAACTAACAACCAAATTATATGTCTTATTTCTTCAACATGTGGTACAACTAAACTTATTGACCATTTGTAACTATATATTTAGGATTACGTCAAATAATGCCCCACTAACATCATGTTTCCAGAGCCAACTATACTGGTTGGTGGTTTGAAACATGGCTTTTATTTTTCCATATATTGGGAATTTCATTATCCCAACTGACGAACTCCATTTTTCAGAGGGGTTGGAACATTCCATCAACCAGAATAGGTAAATCAACTATAAATGTGCAATTTTTAAATAGCTATGTTAAATTACCAGAGGGTAAATCAATGTAAATCAACTATAGATGATTAATAAGGTTAAATTACCATCATCAATTCTTCCATATATTGGGAATGTCATTATCCCAACCATCAACCAGACCAACATTAAACAGGGGTTGGTAACTGTCCCATTTTGGATATATTGGACATCACCCAAAATAGTAGCCATTATAGACCATATACCTAATGGTTGGGTGATGTGAAAAATGGGGACATCAGTCATGACCCATGTTAAAACTGAAAAAAACACCAGTTGATGGATGGTTTATCATGGTTTATCCCATTATTTATAGGGTTTCAAGCATCCAAGGTGGTGTTAACAACTGGAGGATGGTGACCCCTGCACAGGTCCTTCGGCTGCGTCCCAGTCTGCCGCAGACGCGGAGCGCTTTGGGCGCCCTGGTGACGGCCCTGGTGCCGTGCTGGTCGCGAGCCATGCAGCTTTTGTTGGAGGCACTGGTGGTAGGCCATGGGAAAATCATGGAAAAATGATGGATTTACCCTCTGGTAATGACTAACATAGCTATTGAACATGGCCATAGAAATAGTTGATTTTCCCATTAAACATGGTGTTTTTCCATAGTTATGTAAACGTTTACCAGAGGGTAGGTGATTTAGGTGATTTAGGCACAATTTGATGGCATTGTTCCAGGGACTTTCGTGGATTCATCGCAGATTTTTGTTTGGCATTGAAGCACAAGTTTACGGTGATAGAGGACTTGGATATGATATGGTTGTTTTATGTCAAGTTTAGGCAATTTCTAATGGAACATTGGGCATTTACGGCATCCATTTTTTTCCAGTGCAAAGATGAATTTAAATGGATGGGTTTAACGGTTTATGTGGTGATGTGCTCGAAATTGTGGTTTTAGGGGGCTCAAAGTGGCGCGAAGCTCGTAAATCCGAAATATGAATCAAAGATTGCACACAGTTGTCAGCTAAAGCACTTGACAACATTATTAATTATATAGTCATAATTATGCAATGTGGTGCCCCGTAGTCGGCTTGGTTTCAACCGTTCACTGTAGGGTTTTTGGGTAACCCTGTCCCCACGCAGGACAGGGGCACAGCTGATTTGGTGACCTGGAACACACTTCTGGCAGCCACCCCATGGGAGTCGCTTCAGCTGCACACTGCAGACATGAAACGGGCTGCTTTTTGGGCTCCATGTTTAATGTATATGTGCATGTATAGTATAGATATATATACGAATATAATATATGGTCTTATATTTGATCAATTGGTATAAGATTGCATCAATTTAATCCCATACATTCTTTCCCAGGAAACTAGCATAGTGGAAGATCTGAATGAACAGCACTAATCTATCAATTTACATCCCAGTGATTTTGATTTTTTGAACCATTTTCCACTGATTTTCACAAAGTCTCATGGGGACATCCAAGGTGCGGCCTGGCGTTGCTCTCGCTGATGTCCAAACGTTTGAGGGCCGACTGTGCCAGCTATGGCGCGGTGCGGCTCGGCGGAAACGGCGGAAGCGGGGAGAGTTCAACATATTTTGAGGCTTCAAGATGTTTTAAGATGTTTTATGTGGGTAAAACAAGGTCGTAAACCACGTATTTTTGGGAATGGTCTATAACAATCTATATATAACATCTATAAAAATGGTGATGACTGGGGGATGGTTTATTATTGTGTTGCCCATAATTTCATTCCGATGATGATTAAAAAAAACAAAGACATTGACAGGAAATTGGGATGATTTATTGTGAACATATACATGCGTATGGAGCTTGCATCGGTTGGCACCTTTTGCAGGCATGATTCTGTGTGCCGGGTGCAACTACCGGCCAAGCGGTGACTTCCGAGGTTGCGTGCCTGCGAGAACACCCATGACTGGCGGTATGGGTAGTTTGGGATCCATGGACGGGGATTGTGGCGCAAAAGGTGACTGCCCGATTTTTCGGGATTTTGCCAGAAATTTTGTTCCAATCCAAGCTGCATCGTCACATACAGCCCTTTTTTTGGGTGCAAAGAGAACCAGTCATCACTGTGGAACCTGGTCATTTGTCAAGCGATCGCCATGGTAGAATTTCTTGAGTGCTTTCTGACTACCCTTTGGTAATTTAACAGTTTGCTATTGAACATTGCCCATGTGTAGATGATTTACTTGTTAAACATGTGATGTTCCATAGCTGTATTAAATTTCCAGAGGCTAATGATTTCCAGGTACTTTGAGGGAACGTGCCGGGAAAGGAGCGGAGAAATGAAAGTATATCGCCACCTTTCACCGGGTGCAACACCAGTTTTTTGTGTGTTCAAAAAATCTTCCCCAACTCTTGGCATGGTCATACACGGTTGGGTGATGTTCAATGGGGACATTTAATGACCCATATATATATATATATTGGGAACACTCATCCCAACTGACGAACTCATATTTTTTCAGACGGGTAGGGCTCAACCACCAACCAGGTCCATGTTAGTTGGGGGGATGATAACCCAATTTTGAACATCAGTTACCCGGCCTGGTAAACGTTTACAGTTTACTATGGAAAATCACCATGCATTTTCTAGCTGGGTAAATCCACTATTTCGACTGGGCCATTTTCAATAGCTTTTTGTATGTTTACCAGAGGGTATATCCCATTAATATCCCATTAAATCACTATAAAATCCCATTAAATCACTATAAAATCCCATTAAATCACTATAAAATCCCATTAAATCACCATATATATCCCATTAAATCACTATAAAATCCCATTAAATCACTATAAAATTCCATTAAATCACTATAAAATCCCATTAAATCCCCATATATATCCCATTAAATCCCCATATATATCCCATTAAATCCCCATATATATCCCATTAAATCCCCATATATATCCCATTAAATCCCCATATATATCCCATTAAATCACCAATTAACGGTTAGTTTACCAGGCCGGGTCACCAACTAACTGGCTCCATTCTCTCCAGCTCCACCTTCCAGGAGTGGGAAGTTGCCATTGCCCTGCTACAAGACATGACTGAGCCGCTCGGTTCGACGAATTATTTGGTGGTGGTACCCCGTTTTTTGTTAGCTAAGTTGGTTTATAATTTATAACTGTTTATAACTATGGGGTTACCCCAGTTCGTTAGCTAAGTTGGTTTATAACTGTTTATACTGTAACTATATGGGGTTTATGGTTTATGGCAAAGATTTCCAACATCTATTCAAAAGACTTACAGCTGGGGGGGCACTACCACATTGTAGTTGGATTGAGATACTTCAATGGTCGGCCCCTATAATCCTATAATATCCTATAGATGCAGTTTGAGCTACTGAGCTACCCATGACTGCGGGAAGGCAGTCACTATTCATTTTCAATGACGGAGCTCCATTGATAAATGTAGCGTTGTTAAGGATCAACAGCAAGGACACGAAGAATGCCTGGCCAACAGCAATTGGCCCACCCAAAATATGAATCGGTGGAACCATGGTGAGCTCAGGTTTGGCATTTTTGGGCACAACCGAGACTGTATTCTACTACAGTATACTACAGTAGTGTTTTAGAATATCTCCATTTTGAGAGTTACTCCTTCATGTGACTGAAAGATCCTCATTTCGAGGAGGTGACGTAGACAAGTCTAAGTAGCCGACCTTGTACGCTACGCACAAGTACCGTTGATGTCCTCCTTGTTTTCGTTCTTTCATGTGCTTTCCCCACTTCTGGTGGGAATGGGATAAAGGTTTGCTCATGAGCAAAAAAGGAAGAGTTGATATTTGGATTATTTGGTCTCCCCAGAAAGAATTCAGCTGTTTTTTCCCCACCTGCCAGGTGAGGGTTGTTAGATTTTATGTCAGTTGCCTCCTCCTCCTCCTCCTCCTCCGCCTCCTCCTGCCTCGTCCTCCTCTCCTCCTCCTCCTCGTCCTCCTCGTCGTC
>Ga0126342_10012426_pt1 | contig 15186 bp, 11 predicted proteins | sample Cyp1metagenome_FD_92528 | JGI IMG/M metagenome (GOLD analysis project Ga0126342, IMG submission 92528) | Coral microbial communities from Lord Howe Island, Old Settlement Bay, Australia - Cyphastrea 1 metagenome | ecosystem: Host-associated > Invertebrates > Cnidaria > Coral ...
GGCAAAGGCAGCAGCAGCAGCTGCATTGGCAGAAGCAACAACAGCTGAGCTTGAGCCCAACATGGCAGATGCAGCAACAGCTGAGCTTGAGACCAGCATGGCAAAGGCAGCAGCAGCAGCTGCTGCATTGGCAGAAGCAACAGCAGCTGAGCTTGAGCCCAACATGGCAGATGCAGCAGCAGCAGCAGCAGCTGACCCCCCTGAACCTACAATGGCAATGGCACAGGCAGCAACAGCTGAGCTTGAGTGTAGCATGGCAGATGCAGCAGCAGCAGCTGAAGAACCTGCTGAACCTACAATGGCAGTAGTATCAGCAGCACAGGATGAGGAACCGAACATAGCAGGATCAGCACCATCTGGTGCACCAGATGCTGAATCAAGCATGGCAGAGGCACCACTTGATGCACCACTTGATGCACCAGGAGACCCACCCCCCAAGAGGGCCAGTGGGGTTAGAGGCCCAAGGCAGTTCTTGCCTCCAGGAATCTTACATACCCTCTGCCCACCTGGTTGCAGCCTGACCTTAAATGGACACTAGTTTGCAACCAGTCTTTGCCTTTTTGGTGTGCAGGGTTACCACTTATGAAACTACCAGGTTCTGAATGTTGCTGGTTACAAAATGGTGATGTTTGAATAATGGAGATGCAGCACTATAGCATAATCATTGACAATACAACATAATGTGACTATACCAGAATTTTAAGTGGGGTTTGGGGCATCAAGTACGGGACATCCCACCAAATATTTATATATATATATAAACATACAGTTTTTGTTATATATATATTGTGACCAACAAAGGGGTTGGATAATATTGAGTAATAAGCTCCTAATAGCATATTGGGTTGGGTAGTGCCTCCCACTACTTAGTGCCTTGAGGCAATGACCACCGATTCACAGCTTCATGGAGATCTTTGTCAATATCTAGCACTTCAAGATCTTTTGACAGCACTGACCCAGCCAGTTGGAGGGCCAAATTAACAGAAGTGCACAGAATTATTTGGAAGGTTTGGCAAGAAAAGTTGTCAAATCAAAGGATGTACAAGCTCAGTGAATCTGAGAGGCAGGAGCCTGGAGTGATCAAAGAGCATGTTTTCACAAGTTTAGCGAGTAGTGTAGAAGAACTACCAAGAAAGGCAAAGTACCCAAAGAAAATGGAGCAGTGGGGGAGACAGGGAGCCTGTGGGTGGACACCTGGTGATTGAAGATATAGCATGCTTTATAGTATCTATACATATTTGTCCAGTAATAATAATAGCCTCTGATGTATTGTGATGTGTGGTATTTGTGATAATTTTTTATAATGAATAGTAATGTTTTTTAATATTTTGATATGTTTTGATATTTTTTTTATTATTCCTAATTTTGGACCCTGGCTGATCAAGGGCCCTGTTGATGGAGTGCCCACCCCTCACAAATGATATACTTGAAAACCAAATCAAAACGCTTCCGCAATATATATATATATACACACTATTTGTTATAGATATATTATATACACATATTCATATACACATTTTACAATATTATATGTATATATACACACATATCAATGTATATACCCTCTGGTTATTTCACATAGCCATGGAAAATGGCCCATAGAAATAGATGGTTTACCTATTAACCATGGTGATTTTCCATGGCTATGTTAAATAACCAGATGGTATAATATAGTAGAAATATATCTATGGTTTAGAGATCCCGAGTAAACAGCCGAAAAGGTTACGCCAAGTTTTGTTCGCGCATCCAAGTTATCCAGGAGCATGGAAAATGGTCCTAGGGCGGGCTCTGGTGATTTGACATATCTATGGAAAATGGCTCATTTATAGATGAGACTTGTGTATATAACAGTCATGATTTACCATGAAATGAGAATTGATGATGATTTACCAGATGGTACCCTCTGGTAAACTAACATAACGAACTGGAAAATCACCATTTTCAATGGGTAAATCCACTATTTCTATGGCCATTTTCAATAGCTACGTTAAATTATCAGAGGGTATCTAAAAAAATATGTCCGGTGGGTACCCACTTGGATGATCTATTTTAGATCCGAACGGTGGATTTGGTGTAGGTTTCCAGCCCCATGTCCCAGGGGTTTCTCTGAAAACCAGGTCCCATCAAATTTGCCATGAACTGGGGGCATATACCCATTGTCAGGCGCACCCAGATTGGATATACTGTAGTTGGTTATATAAGTTATATATCTTATCTATTCTTATTATAATCCCCATGGATATCCCATTAAATCCACACTTTTAAATATCTAAACCACCACACACAACCCAACACATATCATACTGTTGGTTATATATGCCATCACATCCCCACTATTGTTGGCTAGAAACCCCAAGTTTTGTTGGTGTTTACACCTCTTGTTGCTGATATATCCTATTGTATTCCCATATGAAAAATCACCGTATTCCGGTTGGTTTTATTGGTTCAATCCCAGTTGATGACTATCCCCCGGGGTGTAAAATTTCGCGGAGGTCAAACCGATGGGTTTTCCGTAGATGTTCGATGAAAAATCAATCGAAATTGATGAAGTATCGTATATCCTAGTTTTCTGTGCCAGCTTTCCCTATAGCCATATTATATCCAGATTTTCCGTATATCATCCTATATTTCCACATTATATCCATATTATACCCATGTTATATCCATGTTACACCCATATTATATCATCATTTTTCATCACCGTCAGGCGTTCTCTCCAAGTTGAAGATGAAGGTGGAGACTGGCACTGAGGAAGTCTCTCGTATCGAAGCAGCCAAGACGGAGCTTCAAGCCCAGGTGAGATCGAAGCCAGTGAAGGGTAGCTTCATTTGTGGTTTAATGGTGGTTTAATGGGGGATTTAATGGTTGCTTAATGGGAATTTAATGGATAAAATTGGATTTTTGTGGTGACTTAATGTGGTTTAATGGGATTTGATGGGGATTTTCCATGGGGATTGAATGGGATTTGACCATCTTATCATCCAGTGATATATGGGTTATTACAAGGTGAGGGCCCCTCAGTTTCAAGTGATTTATGAACCCCATGAAATAATATCTTATCCCCCATTCATCAATCCAAACATTAACCAAGTTCTGTGTCAAAAAACTTGGTCATTTAGAGGGCCTCACCTTGGTGCTTTGTTTTTTTGGGCATTTTTCATAGGGACTGTGGTAAACCCTTTGTGCCATAATGCCATAATGCCATCCCCAATAGAGGTTTATGGATGCAGCCAGTTGGTTGATGGGATGGTTTAAGACTGGTTTTATAAAAAAGCCAGTAGACTGGGTATGTATATAAGTATTGTATAAAGATGTGTACAGCCAATTGTACGACTGCAATACTTTACATAGTGATTATCAATTACAATAACATATATATATATACACACATGTGCATATATATTATATATATATGATATTTGTACATAGATCGTTTATATATAATTACTGTAGATACATAGAAAAGCATATGTATATATACATTTATTTATGTACATATGTATACAGTATACATAATATATATATACATACATACATACATACATACATACATACATACATACATACATACATACATACATACATACATACATACATACATAATATATATACATACATACATACATACATACATACATACATACATATGTGCATAGTTGGGTGCTCCTGGAATTGAATTGGTAATACAGTAATACAAAAATGACCATTCCATCTGCAGGGGCCTTCATTTTTCGCCCAGTACACATATTCAACCGTCCAATTATAGCCCCTTATATCTCAGGATAAAAACCATAATTGTAGATGTCTCTTCCATCCATGGTGACTTGCATCAATGATGTCAGGCTAGAAATCGTTTTACTAGTGATATAATTTGGATATATGATATCACTGGAATGACCCAATGTTAACACCATCTATATCCATATGTACCCCCTATTTCCCATTTATATCCACATTATGTCCCACTATCTCTCGTTATTTTCCATCATTTCCCGGCACTTTTTACATGATTTCCATGATCTTCTCCATGATTTCTCCACGTTTCCCCCACGTTTTCCCCATGATTTCCCAAAAAAATCATAAAAACAAACCCAATTTTCCCCATGTTCCCCCAGGTTTTCCCCACCTTTTTCCCACGTTTTCCCCGTGGCACCAGCATGGCCAGGTCTCGGCCAGTGATGAAGCCTTGCAGAAGGCCCTGGAGACCGAGAGCAAGGGTGACTTGAGCAGAACGAGCGCAGAAACCATGGGAAGAGATGGTGGTTCCACCCATTGAACCAGGAAATTCATGAGATTTTCTGGATTTTCTATCGGATTTTCTATATGGATTGCTCATTTTAGCTTGGAATTTTGAGCCTGGTGATTTAATACATTGATTTAGTGGTGAGTATTTTCATGGTGTTTTTTCATGGGATTGCATGGTGATTTTTCATGGAATCTTTTGACTGGATATAGTGTTCACAAGCTTGTTGGTTGATCACAAAAAATGGGGGTTTCTCAAAATGAGGGATCCCCAATCGTCACCATAGGTTTCAATGTTTTTTACCCTTTGGGCCCATAGAAATAGTGGATTTACCCATTGAAAATGGTGATTTTCCATAGTTATGTTAATTTACCAGAGGATAAATGGTCTTATGACTTGGATGATGCGATCTTTATTTTTGATAGAATCAAAGTATCCAGTGGTGAACGGAGGGAGCGACTTGGAGCTAGGGGTATGTCTATATTTTCCCACTGAAATGGTATAGTTAATGGGACAGCTAATGGGGGGGCTGAGGTTGACTGAAGGGTCACACAGAGTGGTGTTTTCTTTTTTGGAAGCGCTGAATATCGACAAGTAATCGGAAGCGAATGGTTTTTGCCAACCGTGAATTCATGGGGCAATAACGCAAGGAAGTCAGCACCATTCCGTGGGTGGGACATTGAAAGGGGTGGTGATTGTCAACAAAAAGTCATAAACCAAAGGTGAAGTTAGACTCAGGCCGGAAGAATGAGGAGGTATATAAATCAAAGAACTGTGAAAAGCCACTGAAAAGAAAGAAGCGACTTTTCGTGATTGAATGTCAGTTCCAACTGCATGTCATGGTGAACGAGGGGCAGACAGAAAAAGACTTTAGGGCATCTCCAAGGGGATTTTTCCACAGACATCATGTCAGTCCAATAAAGGGATCAAGGCAAAATAAAGTGGAAGATCATGACATGGAAACATTATGAAACATTGTCGATTTAGAGCCAGTGGGAGCCCAATCAATGTAACATGAGGCTTCCTAACAAACCAGCGCTGGTTCCTGGACTTCGTGGGGTTCCCTTTGCAGAGTCGTGATCTCCCCATGTTCGGATGATTCTCCATCGGCAGTGCGGACAGTCTCCATGTTTGAAGCCAGGAAAAGAGGATTTCGCCGAGGTGCGAAAGGGTTGTTGACCTCAATTTGGACCTGACGATTGTGATGAGTAAGGGGAAGAACTCACCAATGTTTATGTTTCAAATTCACATACATATATATATATACATACATATATATATATATATATACATACATATATATATATTGTTGTGACAGAAAAATGAAATTCTTATTGCCACTATATGTCACTATCATCATTGGTTTCATCCTGGGTTCGTGTGAGATGTGCAACAAAGACTACATACGATCATGCCATTTGGATTGGATTCAGACCAGCAACCATTCATTTAGGGACAGAAAAGCGTAGTCTCGGTAGTGACATGGGAACTACATCCAAAGAAACACGGAACATGTGTTATATAACCTATTCTGTAGTATTGAAACCCCCACATTGGAGTGTTGAAGACTAAACACGACCAACTCAATGGGGTCCTTGGCTGTACCCCATTGGCTCAGCCGACATCGATTTTTTTCGGTCCCCCTGTCTTGGTTGGTGGGATGGCAGGATCCCGTTTTTTTTTTTGGTGTGTTGATTTAACTAACCATACACCAATAATACCGCACAAGGCAGTGGCGGAAATTTCAAAAATAGGACACCTACTAGTAGTAGAGGAGAGCTTTGCGTTGTGACGCATGGATGGCAGAGAGAACCCACTGATGGACCGAAAGGTGGTTGAGGCTCTGCGTCTCTCTCTCTCTCTCTCTCTCTCGATCTCTCTCTGTCTCCTCCTCTCTGTGTCTCTCTCTATCTCTCTCTCTCCCTTTCTCTCTCTCTCTCTCATTCTTCCCCCCCCGTCTCTCTCTCTCTCTGTCTGTCTCTCTCGCTCTCCTCTCTATCCTTCTCTCTCTCCATCTGTCCGCCTGTCTATCTGTTTTTTTCTTTCTTTCTCTCTCTCTCTCTCCATCTCCATCTGTCCGCCTGTCTATCTGTTTTTTTTCTTTCTCTCTCTCTCTCTGGCTACCTATCCCGATCTCCCTATCTGTCTCTATCTCCCTCTCTCTATCTATCTCTATCTCCCTCTCCCTCTCTATTTATCTACATATCTACCTATCTGTCTGTCTGTCTGTCTGTCTGCCTGCCTGCCTGCCTGCCTGTCTGTTTGTCTGTCTGTCTGTCTGTCTGTCTGTCTGTGTATCTAGCACTAGCTATTTCTCTGTCTCTACCTGTCTTTCTTCCTTCCTATCCAGCCATCTATCCATCTATCCGTCTATGCCTTTAACTATCCATGTATCTATCTATCTATTGTTCTAGCTTTCTATCGATCTATCTACCTAATTTTTCTATCTATCTATCTATCTATCTGTCTGTCTGTCTGTCTGTCTGTCTGTCCATCCACCCATCCATCCATCCATCCATCCGTCTATCCGTCTATCTAGCTATCTAGCTATCTAGCTATCTGGCTATCTAACTGTCTACCTCTCTCTATCTATCTGTCTGTCTGTCTGTCTGTCCGTCCGTCCGTCCGTCCTTCCGTCTGTCTGTCTGTCTACCCCTTTCTCTAGCTCTATATATTTATCTGGCTTTACTGTATATATACATACACATTGTCGCATTATATAGCCCCTGCCAGGTAAAATAGAACACATCACTAGAAACAACGGTTTTAATAGGGGTTCACACAGTTTTCGGATCATAGCAGGGGGAAATGATTTTTATAAATATATGTATATATACATATAGGGGGTGCAGAAAATGGAGGATCCCAAGTCATCATGGGTTTAAATATTAAACCAATTTAATGATTGGATGATTTGCGAGGACCACCATGACTTAGGAAACCCTATATACACTGTAGAACTACAAGGTGAGGCCCCCAAACATGAAAACAAACACGGGAAACTGGTAATTTGACCAACAAGAATAGGGATTAAATGGGATATATACATATATATATATATATATGCATGCATCTCAGTGCTATCCCCATTGTAGTTGCTTCTAAATCCACCCATTTCACCAATTTTTCTAGTAAGGTCATGCTGCAAGCCCGGCCGCAACAGGCCACCGGTGCCGCCCGGGCGGCCCAGACCAAGTTGTCGGAACTGGAGAAGTTGCGGAGCGAAGGTGCGCTGGAAAGGAGATACTTAATGGGGATTTAAGGGGGGCCTAAATAATGGGATTTAGTGGGACGACTTTATGGGGATTTCATGGGACTTAATGGGATTTAGTTTGGATTTATTGGGGATTTAGTGGGGGTTTATAGTGGTTTTATGGGATTTACAGTGTTGTTTTCGTCATGGGATTTAACAACCATCCTTTTAATCTAGTAATGTATTATTTGAATATAAAGTATGTATATATATATGTATGTATGTATGTAATGTAATGTAATGTAATGTGATGTAATGTAATGTAATGTAATGGTATGGTATGGTATGGTATGGTATGGTATGTATGTATGTACAACCCTACAAGAGGACCTTGGGTGTGTCTTGAAATGAGGGATTTACACCCCAGTTATGGCCAGGTTAAGAGGAAACATGAGGATTAACAATGAAAATTGTTTTACTGACATATTTAGCATAAATGTGTATGTATAGAATAGAATATATGTATACAATGCATTCTGTATAGATCTAAAATACATGCATGTTTTAATGCAATGCAATGCAATATAATGTAATGTACTGTAATGCAATGTAATGTAGCGCAATGAACCGTAACGTAATGTAATGAGCTTTCGGGAATCAAATTCCCATGAAATTCACAGTCAACTACCAGTAAATCCCCTTAAATGCGCATTAAAGAACCATCAAATCCTCCAATCCCCAGGCGATGCCGCCCATGATGCCGCCAAGAAGGAGAAGGCTCAGATTGAAGCGGCCCTGACTGAGGTGGCGCCATCGTGGAGGGGTTGGTTGGTGGGGGCTGAAGAAGATTTAGGGGTTTCCATTAATGGGGTATCCCCAATAGCTGGTTGGTTTATTTCACGGAAAATCCTAAAATAACATGGATGATTTAGGGGTACCCCTATTTTGGGAAACCCCCATTTAAGGGTTTTGGGTCAAAACCCTGGTGACAGTACCCACAAAATAGTTGGTGAATGGATGTTTAATGATGTTTATTTCTTCAAATATGGCAATAATAGGCTTTGACGCATCCCCTAATCATTGTTTTTCTTGAAACACTAAGCCAAATTATTTCACGCAGTCCAATTTGCATTCCATAGTTTTCCCAGCCAACCATGTTTGATTATCGCAGGGTATGCCAATTCTTTGATGATTATTATTTTAATCATACTGAAATGGGAGTACCCCCAACTCATCTATTTTAATAGGATTTTCCATGATTATAACCCATGCATTTTTGGGGATCCGCAATTTTAAGAAACTCCATGTAGATCCTTAAACTGTTTGCTTTTCAAATCTTCAGGCGGGCTCTTAATCAACACCAATCAAGGAATATAGTCAGAAATAGTGAAGATGATTTGGGATTCACTGTACAAGGTCTGCATCACTATTTCTTGAACAAATAGGGAGCCAACCAACAGGATTGGACCCTATTTGGGGGCATGTTGTAATTTCTTGGGATATATTCCGCCGTAGCTGGACATGATTCCCCAACATCCCAAGTATTTTTGGGGAGAGATTCAACTGCTGTGCTTCCCATGTTCTGAAAATACGCTACCCGGAAATGCCATGGGGTTAAGTGAAGACTTCATTTTCCCCATGAAAATGCCATGACGAGTAGGGTCTACTCACCATTTTGTGGCCAAACAGCTAGGAATTTCGCGTGCTGCGGGACGGCACCGATGGTGATGAAGCAAAGGCGCACTACAAGCCACTTGGTCGCTGCGATGGCTGCGAAAACAGGGTGGTTTTCAGGGAGAGAACAATTGGGACCTACCATTTTTAGGCTGGTTGGTGGCTTGGGGGTACCCCCAAATGGATGGTTTATAATGGACAATCCCAATCTAAAATGGATGATTTGGGGGTACCCCGCATTTTTTATGGGACAATATTGGGATCCAATGGGATTTACCCATTAATAGCATGGTGATTTTCCATGGTTACGTTAGTTTACCAGAGGTAACCATAACTACCAGAACCGGTTGGTGGTTTGGAACATGAATTTTATGACTTTCCATATATTGGGAATGTCATCATCCCAACTGACGAGCATATTTTTCAGAGGGGTTGGTATACCACCAACCAGATTTTTATGGGACAATATTGGGATCCAATGGGATTTGATGGGATGAGATACAAACACCAAGTTAGGGTTTTTGGTTTGTCTCCAAGTGCATCGGTCCAATGGTGGTGAATCCTAGTGGTGAAACTCCACTTGGTAATTGTAACTTTTTGGCCATATATTGGGAACATTTGGGAACATCAAGTGGTACTTGGATACACATTGCAGGGTTCAAAGCCAGTAATACTGGCAGATCATCTCCTCGAGGGCCCATCCCACGTTTTAAAGTATATCAAGTATCATCTTGCTGGTTTTATCATTTTTATACATCTATATATTCCATCACGTCCATAACAAAAATGGTGGTTATATTAAAAACAATCTATCATCATTGGAATCATATTCAGCATGTTATAGATCTATCATATTATCTATCACATATCATATTATATAACCATAAAAACCAACCCAACACATTATGTCATATATATATATATGTTACAAAATCATTATATATTTTATACTCTTATTTATGGTTATGAAAAATCAGTATCACATATCTAACATATTATATTGGTTCTAAATCCCTCCCTAACTTTGTTGCGTCAATCCAAGCCAACGCAAGCCCAGGAAATTGGAGCAGGTGGCCAAGAGCAGCGGTATGGAGAACAGCTTCCTGGTACCCAACACGGTGGTTTAATGGTGGATTAAGGGTGGATTTCATGGTGGGTTAATGGTGGGTTAATGGTGGGTTAATGGTGGGTTAATGGGATTTAATGGTGGTTTAATGCGAATATCCGAGGAATATTGTTATCTAACGGGATCAATATGGTGATTTAAATATGCTATCGGCGGTGAACGGAGTTATGGTTGTATCCATATTCCTGGTTTTGCATAGGGAGCGGTTCGGAGCTACGAGGCAGCCGTTTTCCCAACCACATGATAGTTGTGTCGGCGTGTTTTGTCCCAAAAATGGTTGGACAAAAAACAAAGTTACGGGGAAAAAACAACCAATCACGGGGATATACTGGGATAGATATAATGAAGATTTTTCTACATCTGGGGGTTTGAAAGTGGGGGATTGGCCCTCAATTGATTAATTATGATTTTTTGGGGGTAATTCAAAGTTGCGGACAACTTCGGCGATGGTTTGGATTGCCCGTGGTCCACCAGACCACATTGTGTTTCATGTCAGCAGCATTCTTAGAAGATGGGGAAGTCACGGTATGCCACGGTTTCACCTGTTCAAAACAAAAAATGGGATGATTCTGAATGATTTATAATGACCTCCCTGCGGCATCACTGGAATGATGGTTGAAACCTGGGGGAATCATCCCCAAATGGCCCAGCATTTCAGCTCTCTGCAAGTGTGGGGCGCAGCCGATCACAGGAAGATGCGTGGCCTTACTTCGGCATTCTCAGATTAGTGAATCATTACTGGTTGGTGGTTTGGAACATTGTTTATTTTTCCATATATTGGGAATAATCAGCCCAACTGACGAGCATATTTTTCAGAGGGGTAGGCATACCACCAAGCAGATTATAATTCAGCCAGAATTGGTTCCTAATCATGACCAACACTTGTGGGCTTCACAAGGGGGTCTTGAATTTCGGTTCATCCATCAAAGCGCAAGGGAATCTTTGGGAAAGTTGAATTCATCGCTTGAAGTTTGGTGCTTCCCAAACTTCCAAAGCACCAAGCAAGCTGTTTATTGCGATGGTGAGCTGATGGTTTGAATCTCCTTATGAAAGGATCTCCTGATGAAGGGGACGATCACTATGGCGACTTTTTCATGTTTCCCAACAGCCCAAATTGACACTTCATCATTGGCCACCGTAAAAATCTGGTTGGTGTTTTTTTGCCGTTCATCAAAAAAAACATAAAAGTCAACACTTGGGGTATGCGTCAAAACTATGCACCCTGCACATTGATCGTTTGATATCCCAGCTGGAATTCATACCTGCTCATATCTCTTTTTTGGAACAACGTTTCCAACACCCCTTTGTATAAGGTTAAAGCTCCATTGTTGATGGTTCAACCTCCATTTTTTGATCCTAAGGTTTGCTGAGGGTGCTGCCCAACAGCATTCTGAAACCTCCCAGCAAACGTGGTTCCTTCGAAGCCATGGTGCCTGGCACCGCAGGGACTGGGGGTTCTGCAGGGATCCGACCGAGGAATTTGAGATTTGGGGTGGTTCAAGGTGGTACCCCTCCAGTGATGTTTGTGGGTTTATCACCCCCTTGAAATTTGAAGTAGTTGGATATATCATATCTACAAACTGGGAACAAAGGTGGTGCCCTCGCAGTTATAAGTTGTTTTATAACCCCCATTAAGTATAGGTATATCTACCGTAAACCCCAAGCTATTGGAGTTATTTGCACTTAGCGAACGAACTGGGTTACCACCTTGTTGAAACAATTCAAAGACATCTCAAGAAAAAGTGTTTCAATGTGCTTCATGCATATTCATGCAGGATTTCAAAGCATGGTTAAAACATCCATTTGGATATCTTAGCATATCTTAGCATGCAGCATATCTTAGTATGTCTTAGTATGTCTTAGTATATCTTAGTATATCTTAGTATATCTTAGTATATCTTAGTATATCTTAGTATCTTGGTGAATGCGCCTGGATGGAGAACGGCCAGCGGCACCAATATCCACCCAACAAATCAGTTCTACGAGGTGATTTTCCCCTTGAAACTTGGATTTTCCAGTGTCATATTCAAGATTTTCAGAGGGTCCCCAACACATGTATATATATAATGTATATATGTTCATCTCATTCCATCTCCATATACTATATATATATAGAGATACACACATATATATATATATATACACAACATATGTATATGTCTCTCTGTCTCTCTCTCTCTATATATATATATCTTCCATCTCCCAATATATATGTATATATACACATACATCTCTCTCAGATCCATCTCCAAACCTATATATATATATCCATCCATACACGCATGCATGCATGCATACATGCACACATATGTATACACACCTTCCCCCAGTTTTTTTTTCAGGTGGTCGTCAAGCTGGAAGAGGGTCTCACCAAGCGCTGCACCGCTTTGGCGGAGCAAATCCAGCAGGGCGAGCCCGCTGCAGCGGAGCGCCAGGCCGCCGTGGAAGGGGCCATGAAGGAACTGGAGGCCGCCAGGGGAACGGGGCGCTTGCGTGGAGGATCCTGGGAAATGTCATAGGTGGTTTTGATCATGGAATGGGCACTTCAAAATCTATGGGGGTCGAAGACTGGCTGGTGATTTTCAACTTGTTTTGGTTTTACTCAAGTGTTCATAGAATGTTGTTGGATGGGTGTTTTTTCTCACACCAACATGATATGAACTGTTGGTGAATATTTGCCATGCTGGTGAAGAAGCGAATACTCTATCCCGGCCCTATTCAACTACACCATGTCACAACGGAATCTGCATGGAATCATGGCTCAACCAGGATTTTGTCATCCTTTGGATGGCCAGCCTCCTGTAAATTAACAGTCGATGTGAAAAACCCACCATCTGTAGATCATTTTCGAATGGGAAAGCATGGCTTCTCCACCTCTATGTTAGATATGTTAGTTTGCCCCAACGATAAATCCCATCGACTCCGATTCAGTCACCATAAACCCTAGTTACCATAGGGTACATGCCGTAAATCCCGTAGGGGCTCAGCCCAGGCGGCCAAAGTCCATGAGGAAAAGACGGCTGAGATGTACCGGGAGACTCAGACGGTGCCCCGGGGAAGCAGTTTTTTTTATAGTCTGGTGATATTTAGATGCGAGATATATAGATATAGACATACACATTATATCATATATCATGTATCATATATCATATATAATATATTTCATATGTCATATGTCATATGTCGTATGTCATATGTCATATGTCATATGTCATATGTCGTATGTCATATGTCATATGTCATATGTCATATGTCGTATGTCATATGTTATATGCCATATGTCATAAATCATATGTCATGTATCATATATCATGTATCATGTATCATATATCATATATCATGTATCATATATCATGTATCATGTATCATGTATCATATATCATATATCATGTATCATGTATCATATCTCATATCTCATGTATCATGTATCATATATCATGTATCATGTATCATGTATCATATATCATATATCATGTATCATATATCATATATCATGTATCATGTATCATATATCATGTATCACATATCATTTATCATATATCATATGTTATATATCATATATCATATATCATATTTCATATGTCATATATCATATGTCATATATCATATATCATATGTCATATGTCATATATCACATATCATATTTCATATATCATATGTCATATGTCATATATCATATATCATATGTCATATATCATATATCATGTATCATATATCATGTATCATGTATCATATATCAGAATATGAATGACATTCGATACACATTTCAGGCGCTCAAGGCCTGCCAAGATGCCAAGAAAGAGGCGGATCAAAAGGCGCTGTGGCGGGCGGGAGGAAGAACTGGCGGCCCTTGAGAAGATGCAGAAAAGTCAATGAATCCTACTGAACGGCTGTGGTAATACGTACTTTATCACTGTAGAAAACCCCCAAACTAACATGGGTTGATTGGGTTTTAACAGCCACAAGTGTGGATAAATGGATATAAAATGATATAAATGGGGATTTTGACACGCCTAAAATTAGGCGCAGTTTAGCACTCACCGGGGGCATCCACTATCCACGCCCAACTCATGGCGGGTATTCAGTTCAACTCGTGGGCATATTCAATGCAATGGGGAACCGCTAAGATTCGGTGGTGGTTTGACTTTTTGTTTGTTCTAAACTTATGTATGTATATATATTATATTATATATATATATATTATAATACAAATGAATATACCATCCCTGGAATGATAATCCCAGTTGACTACAATTTTCTTGGGATGTGTTTGATGGGGGTACGGAACACTTCTCATAAAGGAACTGGTTGCGAAATCTGAAATATTTGCAAAGATGGTACGCAAACGACTTGTTTTTTTTCGAATACACCGCACTTCTGCTGGATTGCTCATTCTTGCTAGGTTGCGAACCTACAGAAAACACCAAATTTGCTGACCTCAACACCACATCTCAAGTTACTTGATGTTACTTGCTGATTAAATCCTCATTTCTGGTAGGTTTGACACGCCAATTCTTCTTTGCCAGTCATCCTCCATCTGTTTTAGGTGGAAGAGGCAGAACCCACCTTGCAGAGCGCTAAGAAAGTGTTGCAGGAGGCCTCGGTTGAACTTGAGACGCTTGGTGGAGGGAAGGTGCTCTTGGGTGCATCTAACCTTCATTGACAACCCGCCGAAAAACTTTTTTCATGTCCACCATGAACCAAATATATAGCAAGCGTTAGACAGCAGATACCTCTCCAATCGATGGCTCATCAACCGGACCCCATTAGGGCGCCCCCTGGGGGCCATCCCCCTTCAGCCATCCCTTGGACGACCGGGGGCATCCCTTGGGGCTACACTTTTTGGGGCATCCCTTGGGGCTGAGGAACTACCAGAACTACAACTGGACCTGCTTCGAAGACCTCAAGGAGCACCGCCTCACGGAGCCCGAGGCCGCGGCATCCGAGGCA